>Ga0116227_10000025_pt1 | contig 257373 bp, 190 predicted proteins | sample S1TSphgellanicum_FD_89693 | JGI IMG/M metagenome (GOLD analysis project Ga0116227, IMG submission 89693) | Host-associated microbial communities from peat moss isolated from Minnesota, USA - S1T2_Fb - Sphagnum magellanicum MG | ecosystem: Host-associated > Plants > Peat moss > Unclassified... | reverse complement strand
CGGCAGCGGTAAGGACTTTGAGAACGGTAAATTGACTTTGGAAGACCTGCGCCAGTATGCGATCGACAATGGCGAACCTAAAGCCATCAGCGGTAAGCAGGAATATTATGAGAATATCATTAACGGGTACATATAGTTGATTAAGGCCGGGAAGCAGTTATCCTGTTTCCCGGTTTATAAGTTTAAAAGTTAATGAGTAAAGTCTGCCGGGAGGTGGGCTTTTTTACTTTTAAGCGATTTGAAATCATGAACATTCCTCTTATCAAACTATTTTCATTTATTAAACTACTTTAATTTTATTGCGATTAGGGTGCCGTTCCTTTGTATCATACTAAAAATTAATAATTATGATACAATCAGCAAAAGAAACCATCGACCTTTATATTCTGGCCTGGAATACCCTGGACCCCGATAAGATTACCGCTGCATTTGTCAAATGCTGGGCAGATAATGCCACATACACCGACCCTAACTACGCGTTGATTAAAGGAGTAGATGGCATAAGTCAACTGGCAATAGGCTCATTAGAAAAAATACCGGGGCGCACTTTTCATACAATAACAGAACCAGATTATCACCACAACAGTGGCCTGTATACCTGGGGTGCAGATTTGCCGGGAATAGGATCACGCCAGGGAGCAGATTATTTTGAGTTGAACGATGAATATAAGATCACGCGTATAGTGAGCTTTTTCCCTCCCTTATAAAAATGGGATAATTTGCCCGTACATTTTATCTTTACGAAAATTCAGAAAAATGTACGACCTCATCCTGGCCAATTTTGCTATGCATATCTCGCTTGATGATGCTGAGACAGCACAAGTAATATCTCAGTTACAGAATAAAGTGGTGAAAAAAAATACCACTTTACTAAGCAGTGGCGAGATATGCAAAGCAATATATTTTGTAAATAAAGGGTGCCTGCGTATTTTCAATATTGACAGAGAAGGCGAAGAACACATCATCTCCTTCTACCCTGAAAACTGGTGGGCTACTGACATATCCAGCTTTTCGGGGCAAGCACCCGCCTTTTACAACATAAGCGCGCTGGAAGATACTGAAGTTTTTTACCTGAGTTACACCGCTCTTGAACAGCTTTATCTGCATGCACCAAAACTTGAGCGTTTCTTTCGCATACTTACACAAAACGGCTTTAATTTATACCAGCGCCGCATTACCTCCAACCTATCCAAAACTGCCGAAGAACGGTACGCGCAGTTTCAAAAACAGTACCCCAAACTGGAACAAAGGATAGCGCAAAAGCATATTGCATCCTTCCTCGGCATTACTCCTGTATTTTTAAGTATGATCCGCAAAAGAACCAGCTAACACGGTTGCTTATTTAGTAACAATTTCAATAATTATTGCTATCCCCAAAAATAATTTGTAAATATGTCCTGCTGCTCAATCGATTGCAGTATAACCTATTATAAATTCAATCCGGCAAAATGAAACATCAAAAAAGAGTTAGCTTGAATAGCTGTCTTGTTGCTTTATGCAGCATAACTGCATTAATATTGCTAAGTATCAATCCTGTATCGGCAAAGCAAAAACTTAAGGTGCTTATATTCTGCAAAACAGCGGGCTATCATCATGAATCCATCGCCGCAGGCGTTGTGGCTATAAAGAAGCTTGGGGCCGAAAACAATTTTGAAGCCGATAGCACTACCGACAGCCGTAAATTTACTTATGACAATCTAAAGCAATATGCGGCTGTTATCTTTTTAAGCACTACACATGATGTTTTGGACGAAACCCAGCAAAAGGAGTTCATGAAATATATTGAAGCCGGCGGAGGTTTTGTGGGTGTACATGCTGCTACTGATTGCGAGTACAACTGGCAATGGTACGGTAATTTGGTAGGCGCTTATTTTGATAGTCACCCGGCGCAGCAGGATGCCATTATTGATGTTGTTGACCCCTATAACATCGCCACAAAACATTTACCTGCGCACTGGAAAAGATTTGACGAGTGGTATAACTTTAAATGGATAGAGCCTAACCTGCATGTGTTATTAACCATTGACGAAACCAGCTATACCGGCGGCAAAAATCCGGCTTACCATCCAATGGCCTGGTATCACGCCTATGATGGCGGCAGGGCATTTTATACCGAATTGGGCCATACCAATGAATCGTACGCCGATCCGCTTTATTTACAGCACTTATTAGGTGGCATAAAGTATGCTATGGGCACTGTAAAAGCTATTGACCAGTAAATAAAAAAGCGAATAACCAATGTGGTCATTCGCTTTTTTATTCAAATTCGAACAAAACTACAGTTCTATTTGTGCAGAATCGACACTTACGTCCAATCCGCTTTTTTGGGCGATCTGATTTGTATCTTTAAAGAACAGCACAAACAACAGCATAACCACTAAAGCAATACCGCCCGGGATCAACCAGATGGTTTGCCAGTCGTGCGATGAGGATGAAGTTTTCCAATGGTCGACTATAGGTCCCGAAATGCTAAAGCCTATCAGCATACCTACACCATAAGTAGCCAGTGTAATAAAGCCTTGTGCCGAGTTCTTATATTTTTCGCCGGCGAGGTTGTCAGTATATATCTGCCCGGCTACGAAGAAAAAGTCATAACAAACCCCGTGGATAATAATGCCAGCTAACAGCATCCAATAATTTGCATCGGCATTACCAAAAGCGAAACACAGGTAGCGCAGTGTCCAGGCAAGCATGCCCATGGCCAGCATTTTTTTTACCCCAAGTCTTACAAAGAAAAACGGCATAGCCAGCATGAATATGAATTCAGAAAATTGCCCCAGGGTTTGAATGCCTGCCGCGCGTTTAACGCCAATTTCATTAAGAAAAGGGTTAGTAAAATTGTAATAAAATGCCAGCGGTACGCATATAGCTACTGATGCGATGAAAAACACCAGGAATGACCTGTTTTTTAATAGCCCGATGGCATCAAGTCCTAATATATCTCTGATGGAAGTACTTTGGCCTTTTTTGGCAGGCGGCGTATCGGGCAAGGTAAAGCATAACAATCCTAATGCTAATGAAACAACTGCGGCAACCTTAAAAGTTAAAACGAGTGAGCCGCTTTGCTCCCATCCCAGCCAGCCGATTAACAGCCCGGCAACTATCCAGCCCACTGTACCAAAAATGCGTATTGGCGGAAACTCTTTGCTTGGATTCAGCATTTGCTTAAACGATACGGTATTTACCAATGCCAGCGTAGGCATGTACAGGATCATATAACTTAATATTAGTGGATAGAAACCTGTGAAGTCAGCAGCCTGGCTGGCGTAAAACATCAGGATAGCCCCAATAATATGTAGTACAGCTAATATGCGTTGTGCCGAAAAATATTTATCGGCAATAAGGCCTATGATGAACGGCGCAAGTATGGCACCTAATGCCTGTGTAGCATATGCGCTGGCATTTTGTACGGCGGTAGCATTTAAGTTTTTGCTTAAGTACGTACCCATGGTAACAAACCAGGCCCCCCATATAAAAAATTGAAGGAACATCATGGCGGAAAGTTTGGTTCTGATTAAGGGTGTCATCGCTGAATAAATTATTGAGTTATAAAATGGTTACGCAATATAAATATTGTTTGGATATTTAGCTATGGGGTAGCCGGTATTTTACAAACAGGAGTTTACGGCGTGGTTGTGGCAGAAAACCTGCCACGTATTAGTAGGTAAAAAATTTTTTACCGCTATTTTTGCCTGATTTTTAAGGTCAGTGGCCATTATTTGCTATATCTTTCCCTTAACAATTCCATCATATATACGTTGATGTCCCATTGGTTAGCAATCGGCTTATTTGTATCGGGCAGATGAACCATGTAAGGGTACGGACCGAATTCGGGGGTGATAGTTAGTATTTTATCTTCCTGTCGCTTGAGTTCAGCTATTTTATCCCACCACTTTAGGTGATGATCCAGCGCCGCCTTCCATTCTGGCACGCGCGGATCAGGTACTTGCGGGCCTTCGGGGTAGCCAACACGGGCATGGATGTGTTCTGTACGCTGTATGGCTATATTTATAGCATCCTGCTGATCTTCGAGATAGGATTCAGCCACATTTACCCAGTGCGATGCATCCAGCGTTATTTTAAGTTCCGGAATCCTTTGCAGATAATCTTTAGAAATGTGTGCGGCGAATAAGAATTTATTACGATGTGTTTCATGATAAATAGCGACACCGCTCTCCTGTGAATGTTTTGCAGCAACATCAACCAATTGTTTATTTTGTTCGAAGGTAAAAAAGTCTTTTCCAGTTTGTGAGTCAATCTTGACGCCAGGATAAGGTTTAACCAATTGCAGCCACGCTGAATATCTATCAAAATGCTGATTAAAATCGGCATCATAAGTTCCGTAATGCTGCGGGATAATACTTAGCTGATGCTTATTCAGCTTCTCCCAGATCGCATCTAACTCTGCCGGAGTAGTTTCATTAGCTATACCGTATTCAACGCCATCATAACCCGATTGCTTTGCTTTCAGCAAGAAATCGTCCCAGCTTAGGTCTTCGCTTCCCCATCGCGGGCAAAAAAATTGTGGTTTCATTATTTTATTAAATTTAGCTGTCGCGACTATTTTGTAGGGTGATACATCAATATATTGTTAATGATAGCTTCCATCTCGGATGGTGGTTTTACTGCAAGCAAATAATATTGATTGCCGGTTTCTGACCAGCTGTCACTGCCATTAGCGTTTAGTTTAACCTTTCCCGGTACTAATTTATAGTATGGTGCAGTTCCATTTATGGCAACATACACGACGGTTTCGTCCCAACTCATGCGGCCATTCACATCTTCTTTGGCCTGCGGGATGGAGATCCTGAACACATCTTTTACCGGGTCATTAATGATCTTTTTATTATGGATAAGCGGTATACCTGTATGGATCTTTTCGCCGATCTCGAAACCACTGAATATAATTGGCTTTGTAAAATGCGTAAAAACATATTTTGAGGCAAGAGAATCATTATCCATATTGTATTCCCAACCCATAGGGAATTTCCCGGCCATTGAAACCATTTTAACCACCTTTTTATCAACCAATTGCTGCCCGCTTAAAGGTGAGTATTCATCCGCCTCCGACTTCAATAGGTTTGCCACATTGGTATAAAAGCCTACGGTTATAATAGTCACACTGTTATCCGGTTGTTTAGCCAGTACTTTGCGGTACAGCTTTACAGCATCCATCGCCTCATCATTCGATTTTATTTTATGCGGATATTTTGCCACCAGCGTATCCGACCATTTTTGCCAATCGGGATCAGCTGAGGCAGCGCCCGTTGGCACACCGATAGGGAGATCAGGCCTTTTAAAATAAGTATTCATCACACTTAAAACAGCAGCAACGCGCGGATATTTGGTACTGGCAATGGTAGCCAGTATATTAGCTTTACCTTCATCGGCATAGTAATGCAGCAGGGTTATCGCACCAATATCATCATAATCCGTAGCCATATCGGTATCGAAGATAACATGTATCGGCTTATTTTTGATTATCTGGGCATGAGTGCATATCGCATATAACGATATTGCTATAACCAGCACTACCTGTTTAACTATTCCTGATAATTTATGCATGATCATATATCTCATTTTATAAAGCTTTATTTATCCTGCAAAGCAAATGCTACATACGAATCGCCCGATTTGGTATTCAACTTTCCACCTCCACAGGCTATCACCACATATTCCTTACCATTAACTTCATAAACCGAAGGCGTGGCAAAGCCCGCGTTTGGCAATTTAACCTGCCATAATAGTTTACCATTGTTTTTATTGAAAGCCCTGAACATGCCGTCCTTTGTAGCTGCGATAAACAGCAGTCCGCCTTTTGTAATGGCTGCCCCGCCATAGTTTTCGGTGCCTGTATTTTTTACATTCTTGAATCTTGCATCCTGCCCTAAAGTATCCCTCCAAACGTACTGACCCGTATTCAAATCAATAGCCGATAAAGTACCCCATGGCGGTGCAATAGCTGGCAATCCATCCTTAGTCGCAAACCTGTTATACCCCGAGATGCTATAAGGTACATCCCTGAATTCCTCTTTGGCCGACAGGTGCTGTACATATGGCTTTTTCTTTTCCTCGGGCAAATTCAGCACATAACTGGCGATAGCTTTTTTTTCTTCCTGTGGCAGGTGATGAAAGGCAGGCATCATCCGGCGACCGTTATTTATAAAATCAATAAAATTAGGTTCGTTTAACTTTTGACCGATATTGATCAACGATGGATAATTTCCACCGCCTTTTCTATCCGCACCGTGGCACGACATACAATTTTGCTGAAATAACCGCACACCGGCCTGCCCATAATTTTCGGCACTGGTGGCAGCTTGTTTTACATCGTACATCTTCAATATCCAGGCCATTTCGCTGGCATTTACGTATAGTATCCCAGTGTTTGGATCAACCGACGGGCCACCCCACTCGGCCCCACCATCAAAGCCGGGGAAGATAATGGTACCCTCCTTTGACTGCGGCATAAACATATTACCCGTGTGATAGCTTGCCAGCTGTTTACGGATATCTTCCTTGGCCGAATCGGGCAGATAAGGGTTAATATCCTTTTCCAGAAACGATTGCCTTACATAAGGTTTTGGCAGCTGCGGGATGGGTTGTGTAGGTGATAGTTTTTCGTCTTTAAGTTCGGTTACGGTATCAACAGGCGTTTCCTTTATCGGGAACAGAGATTTACCCGTTACCCTATCGAACAAAAACACGAAACCTTGCTTGGTAGTTTGTGCAACGGCATCAACCATTTGTCCATCGTGCTTTACAGTAACTAAAACCGGAGCAGATGATGGGTCGCGGTCCCAGGTATCATGGTGCACATATTGAAAATGCCATAATACTTTACCAGTCGCGGCATCCAGCGCTACCAGACAATCAGCATAGAGATCATTCCCCGGTCGTTTTGCGCCATAAAAATCCATGGAGGCAGAACCCAGCGGTACATAGGCAATGCCTCTTTTCTGGTCGATGGTCATGCCCATCCAGTTATTTACACCACCCGTAAGTTTCCAGGCATCTTTATTTCCCACGTTTCATAACCTGCCTCGCCGGGTTGCGGTATGGTATGGAACACCCATTTCATTGCGCCTGTGCGTACATCAAAAGCACGTATATATCCCGGCGCGGCATCCATACTTTCGGATACCCGGGTGCCGGTTAAATACAGATCCTGGTAAATAGTGCCCGGTGTGGTAGCCGTTACGTACAGATCAGCAGCATTTTCACCCAAGCCGGTATGCAGGTCTACCTTACCATTTTTTCCAAAGCTTTCTATCAGTTTCCCGGTCTTGGCATCAACGGCTTGCAGGTATTGCCCGGTAACGTACAGAATGCGCTCATCGTCTTTCCCGTCAGTCCAATAGGTTACGCCACGGTTATTATTCATCCCAAAATGCCCGGCTCTTGAACCTTCAATATGGATAACCGGCTTATACATCCACTTTTGCTGTCCTGTAGCGGCATCAAGCGCAAATAATGACAGTTGGGGCGTAGTGCCATACAAAATACCGTTAACAACAATGGCGTTGCATTGTATTTGTGACGATGCCGCGGTATCGGCATCTCCTGTATGGTATGTCCACGCTACCTGCAGGTTTTTAACGTTATTCGTATCTATTTGAGTAAGCGATGAATATTTATTCCCGGTTGAATTTCCCCCGGACATTCCCCAGCCCCCGTAATCTGTTTTTGAATTATTATTACAGGCAATTATAACGGCCGCAGCCAGTAATACCCCGCCAAGGACTTTGGTATTTGAAATTCTCATTTTTCAGGAAAGGTTATAAATTGGTTGATAACGGTTGATATGCGGGGGTTACCCTACTTCACAATAAAAATGATGTTAAATCCCTTAAAAACAAAATGCCGGGCGAAATAATCACCCGGCATTTAATTCTTTTTTAAAGTATGAACTTATTGCAGTTCTCTTACCCAAATATTACGATAGCTGATTGGCTTGCTGTCATCGCCATGTGCCTGCAATTTAATAGCTGCCGGGCCATGTGCTTTGTATGCAGGTTTGCCAATGTATAAGGTTGGGCCTTTTAGTTCTACGTTGTTTTCAACCAGAACTCCGTTGTAAATAACGGTTACACGTGCAGGTGTTTTTAATGACCCATCTGTATTGAAAGTTGGCGCAGTCCAGATCACATCATATGACTGCCATTCGCCTGGGGGCCTTGCAGGGTTAGCCAGCGGTATAAATTGTTTGTAAATACTGCCTGCCATGCCGTTAACGTAGGTCTTGTTTTTGTAGGCATCCAATACCTGCAACTCATAACCGCTGTCGCCTGAACCTAATGATGCTAAAAACACACCGCTATTGCCACGTGCCTGTCCGCTGCCTGCAATATCAGCAGGGATGCGCCACTCAATGTGCAGCTGGTAATTGCTGAATAATTTCTTGGTTTCGATATTACCGGCTTTTTTATTTACTGTCCAGATACCATCCTTAACTATCCAGTTAGCGGGTTGCGACCTGTCCTGGGCTGATACCCATTGATCCTGGCCGGTACCGTTAAACAATACTATAGCGTCGGAAGGTGCATCAGCACTTGTTTTGCCGGGGGTTACTACTGCCGGTTCAGGGCTCCAAACTTCTGTATCTTCGGGCTTGGCATTTTGCGCGTTAGCTACAAAAAAGCTTCCCGCAAGTAATGCAGTTAATACAAATTTATATTTCATGTTAATCATAATTGGTTTCATTTAAACTTTGCCATTCCGAACGACAGTGAGAAATGACAATATTTTTTATTTCTTCAGCGATAAGATATACTTGATCATCTCGCGCGCGTCATCCATTGACAGATCAGGGTGCGGTGACATTGGCACTGAACCCCAGTTACCTGAACCACCTTTAATAACTTTGTTTGCCAGTGTGTCAATTACATCAGGCGAAGCAGTGTATTTGTTAGCTACATCCTGGTAAGCAGGGCCAACAATTTTCTGATCAAGTTTATGGCAGGTTAAACAATCATTCTTAGCTATCAGCGCTTTGCCTGTAGTATCACTAACAGTAGTTGTTGATGAACTTGCAGTTGTAGTAGCTGTTGTGGTTGTAGTGGTTGTTGAATCGGAGCTGCTGTTTGATTTGTTGCCATTACAGGCTGCAAACGCTAATGCCAGTCCTAAAACAATAAAGGTTCTTTTCATTGATATATTTTTTATTGATTACTTTTTTTGATTTAACTTATCCCTAATAGTTTTTTGTTAAAGGTATCATTACCGCCTGATGATGCAAAATCATCAAAGGCTTTATCTGTTACTTTTATAATATGATTTTTTATGAACTCTGCACCTTCCCTTGCGCCATCTGCTGAGTTTTTAATGGCACATTCCCATTCAAGTACTGCCCAGCCTTTAAAATTATAAGTTGCTAATTTGCTGAAGATGGATTTAAAATCAACCTGACCATCACCTAATGAACGGAAACGGCCTGCCCTATCAACCCAATTCTGGTAGCCACCGTATACGCCTTGTTTGCCTGTTGGGTTAAACTCCGCATCCTTAACATGGAACATTTTTATACGCTCGTGATAATTGTCTATATACTCTAAATAGTTTAAGCATTGCAGCACAAAGTGCGATGGATCATATAGTAAACACGCGCGCGGGTGGTTGTTTACCTTCTCCAAAAACATTTCGTAGGTAATACCATCGTGCAGGTCCTCGCCGGGATGGATCTCATAGCACAAGTCGATGCCGCACTCATCATACACATTTAGTATGGGTTCCCAGCGTTTGGCGAGTTCATCAAAAGCGGTATCAACCAAACCGGCAGGGCGCTGAGGCCAAGGGTAAACCATTTGCCATATTAATGCACCGCTAAAAGTAACACTTGCGCTTAAACCTAAGTTTTGCGATGCCTTTGCAGCGTATTTCAATTGTTGTACGGCCCAGTCCTGCCTTGCTTTTGGATTGTTACGGTAGGCTTCGGGAGCAAAACCATCAAACAACAGGTCGTAAGCAGGGTTAACAGCTACTAACTGCCCTTGCAAGTGAGTGGATAATTCGGTTATTTCCAAACCAAATTCGGCTGCTGTCCCTTTTATTTCATCCGCGTAAGTTTTGCTTTCGGCGGCTTTCTTTAAGTCGATGAAATTCGCATCAAGCGTTGGTAATTGCACGCCTTTATAACCTAAGCCGCTTGCCCATTCACAAATATTCCTTAAATTATTGAACGGCGCATCCGGCCCCATGAACTGGGCTATAAAGATGGCAGGGCCTTTAATAGTTGTCATTTGTTATTATGATAGATTATATGATAAAATCTGTCCATTTAGTCTCCGATTTACCTGAGGCGATTACATTCTCCACAAAGGCCATCCCTCTCACGCCATCCTCAATACCGGGATAATCGAGCCATTCCGGTTCAGGTGTTTTGCCTTCCAAATCAGCTTTAACACATAACGCAAAGTTGCGGTATAAGTTGGCAAAAGCCTCCAAATAACCTTCAGGGTGCCCGGCAGGTACACGTGTGTTATGCGCTGAGAACGAACTTACATAGCCACCGCCTGTGCGGTAAATTTCAGCCGGTTTATCCAGCCATTTTACCAGTAAAGTATTAGCTATATCCTGCTGCCATTCCAGGCCGCCTGTTTCACCATAAACCCTTACCTTAACATTATTCTCGTCACCGGCAGCAATTTGCGAAGCCATCAACACACCGCTTGCACCGTTATTAAATTTAAGCAGCGCAGCGCCATCATCATCCAACTGGCGGCCTTCTACCACTATGTTTATATCAGCACAAATTTTTGTTACCTGTAAACCGCTTACATATTCGGCAAGGTTAAAAGCATGCGTGCCGATATCGCCCATAGCTCCTGCTATCCCGCTTTTACCAGGGTCGGTGCGCCATGAGGCTTGTTTTTGATTATCGCCTTCTAAAAATGTGCTTAACCAGCCCTGCGGATATTCAACATATACCTTCCTGATCTTGCCTATTTTACCAGCCTTAACCAGTTGCTTTGCCTCCTTAACCATCGGGTAACCGGTGTAAGTATGGGTAAGGCAAAAGCGTTTGCCGCTGGCTTTAACTATTTTTTCCAGTTCCTTAGCTTCGGCCAGTGAAAAGGTCATGGGTTTATCTAATATTACATGAAAACCGTTCTCTAATGCCAGTTTGGTTGGTTCAAAGTGTACGTGGTTTGGCGTAACAATGCTGATCACCTGCACGCGCTCATTTTCGGGCAGTTGTTTTTCTTTTTCAATCAGTTCTTTGTAGGAGGTATAAACCCTGTTTTCAGGTAAAGCAAGCAATACACCGCTTGCTTTAGCTTTTTCAGGGTAGCTGCTGAAAGCGCCGCAAACCAATTCATATTCATCATCAATACGGGAAGCAATACGGTGTACAGCGCCTATAAAAGCACCCTGACCGCCGCCTATCATTCCTAATTTTAGTTTCATTTATTTATAATGGTAAGATGCCGCTAACCCGGGGGAAAGCATTAATTATTTGCGCATGCCAAGATAGTATAATTTCAAATTAATACATGCCTTTGCAGTCGCAATTATTGTACAAATAAATGAATAAGCTTGTAACAATACTATTGCTAAATCGAGATGAGTTACAGAAAAAGATCATCCATAAACCTTTTAATATTTACGGTATCCTTTAAATAATATGGTAACCCATGCTCCTCTAAATGCAATATGGGAAACTTCTTTTTTGTTTTGAATTGGATAGGTACTATCAGTTTACTGATATAAGCGGTATCATATTTCAGGCTATCAGCCAGCACCTTTTTAACCCGTTCGATCTCCGGTTGCTTTTTAGTAACATAATTACAGCCTAAAGTGGTTGCCCCCATTTCCGCAGATAGGAACCATTTACTAACCGCGAAATCATATGGATTATAGCCGATAACAATTGGATAGATACGGTTATCCTTCGCCGCAATATCGGGCGATCGTTTGTTAAAATCAACAAATGTTTCAACGCCCGGCATCGCGGGTGCAAGCATACCTAAACGGATATCAGGAAATATGGGTGTCCGCATTTTCATCAGGTTATCCATTTCCTGCTGATCGCGCTCATTCTTCATCTTTGGCCATTTTGAGGTACAGTTGAATAAAGCGCCTGTACCTACACTCGCACCCAAACTATGTGTAATTATTACCAGCGGAATTGGGTCCTGCAAAGTATCAAGTACCTTCCGCAAGGCCAGGCCAACATAACGGCTATTATTTTGCGCATGCTCCCATATTTTTATAGCTGATGTTACTTTATTATTCAGATTTTTCAGCCCATCCCAATAAACCTCAATAAACACCATGCGCTTGCGGTCGTTATAATGCCCCTCTTCAATTTTTGCTTTCAGCAAATCATAATCCTCAGTAGCATCCTCTACATTAAAACCATGCACAAAAACTACATATTTATCGGCATGCAGCTTCACTACCATCTGGTGGATCTTATCGGCATACATGGCCACTATCTTATTTTCTACATCATTATATATTTTATCCGGAATGCCCGAACCTTTTACCTTGTAGAACCTTGCTAATGAATCTAGCGGACGGGCATTGGTTGTGAAATAGTAATACAGGTTAGCACTTGTTGTATCTGCATCCTTTACGTGATCATACGGGTGCATAAAAGTATGCCTATCAATAGGAACAGCTATATTGGGGTAGAAATAACCATACTTATCCAAATAGATCCGTATAACATCATTAACAGGATTAGGTTGATTTTTAACCTGTACTTTTCTGAAATAGGTTTGGTTATTATAAGAAGTGAAGCATCCGCACAAAAAAACACTCAGAAGCAAAATTAACAATAGCCGCAGCCGCATAAATAGGGTATTATGAATGATATTACTTGCCTAATTTACATTAATTTGGACAAATTCTACACAATCAAAACATCCCATAAAAATAAAGCCCCGGTATAAATACCGGAGCTCACATTATATATTGGTTTCAGTTCATTTAAACTATTACCCGGCCCATAAATGGATCGCTGTAGGTTGCTTTGCCAGTTTCAACCCTGCCAGCATAGCGTTTCTCAAACGAATTGTACCCGGTAACTTTTACACTGAAATCGTACCAGTTATAGCTTTTCGCAAGATCTAAAACCAAACTGCTTTCACCTGATGGAGCAACCAGCTTTTTGTGGTTATTGGCTTTGTAAGCATGGTCGATTATCTCCACCATCTGGCCGCTTTTTGTAGCATTGCTCACTTTTAATATCACGTTGCCTGTCAGCTTGTTGCTGGTCAGGCTGCGTTGATAATCAAAGTGAATGTTTACCTCCGGGTCCTGCGCATTGCCTTTAAACTCACGGTAAAAGCCGTTAGGTCCATAAGTTCTTAAGTGGTACTGGTTATCTGCAAACTCATTCAGTGGCCATGCATCACTCAGGGTATCACCTGCTGTTAAGCCATAAGCCCAGGTACGCACATCGCCTGGTGAGCCATCCACCTGCTGTACATATTTACCCGGCGCATATACGTTAAACGGTGTACCCACTGCCTTATCGCCAAATACCTTGTTACCTGCGGTGAATTTTATTTCAAACGACTTTTTATCAGCGCTTAATTTACCATCGGCATACATCTCATACGGCAAGGCACATGACGGGCGGATACCTTTTTCCTGCTGAGCCATATAAGGCGCGTTAACCGGGTTGGTGTTGATCAGCGCTATCTCAGCCTTGGTAAGTAATTTATAATCAGATGGAAGCTTTTTGAATTTCGCAGTATGGATGCCTTCAATAAAAGCATCTTTCTTTAAAAATTCAGGGTTAGGGATAACCTCACCATTGTATGGCCTGAATGCAGAGGTTAAGTTACCGCAAACGGTACGTCTCCAGTCGCTAATGTTTGGCTCAACTACCTTTTTACCTGTTTTTTTACTCAGGAAATCTTCCAGGAATTGCAGGGTTGAGGTATGATCAAATACTTCTGAATTTACATAACCACCCTTGCTCCACGGTGATGCGATCACCATTGGTACGCGGAAACCAAGCCCTATCGAGTTCTCTTTATCAAATTTTTCCGGGAAATCCTTACGCGCCTGTTCCTGCTCAAGCGTTACAAATTCCACACGGGTATCTATTCCTTTTGATACTTTACCTGTACCTTCTTTATGCGAGTGCGGCGCTGTAAATGGCGGAACGTGATCAAAATAACCGTCATTTTCATCATAAGTTAAAATGAAGATGGTCTTTTTCCATACTTCCGGATTTTTAGTAAGGATATCAAATACTTCAGATACATACCAGGCACCATACCATGCCGCCGCCGGGTGGTCGCTAAAGTTTTCCGGAGCCGTAATCCATGATACGGTTGGCAGCTTTCCGTTGTTTACATCTTCCCTAAACTGGTGTAAAACATCACCTTTAGGTACCTGCACATCTCTTTTTGTGCCGTTATCATCGTAACTTAAAGTAGTAAGCGTGTGATAATCCGGGTCATTAGTATTGGTGTTGAAAGCTTTTAAGTGCAGACTTTTTTCTCTGTCGGATAGTTTATCAAAGCCGTTCGGATCGATGGTTTCCTTTTCCTTTTTAAATCCATCCAGGTAGTATTGCACTTCCTTAACCTGTTTTTGCAGGTGGTCAATATGCGCGTCTCCTGCTGGTAAGGCAGCTATTTTTTTGTTCAGATCATCGATCATTACCGGCAGCTGTACCAATCTTTTATCCAGTGCCTCTAAGTGTTTTTTATGCAGATGGATGTTGTACTGGGCAAAGAACTCCAACGGGTTATCCTGAAAATTTGATAACCACGGATCTTGCTCTCCTTCAAAACCAACATCAATACTCATTTCGTTCTGGTAACATTTCCAGCTGATGCCATTGTCTTCCAAACGCTCTGGAAAGGTTGCCCATTTCAAAGTGCCATAATCCATGTCTTCGTTCCACACATTGGCCCTTGAATTTTCGTTTTGCTCCTCGCGCACGGTACCCGTCCAAAAATAAAGCCTGTTAGGATTGGTGCCTGTAAGCGACGAACAGAAATTCTGATCGCAAACGGTAAAGGCATCAGCCAGCGCATAATTGAAAGGGAGATCCTCGCGGTTATGGTAGCCCATGGTTAATGGCATATGGCTATATTCTTTTATGCTGTTCTTTTTTACGTTGAGCCACTGGTCGAATTTGCCATCGTTACGGGCATCCACCTGGTTTTTCCAGGAGTGCGGCAACGAACTCATCCAGGTAGCTTTGGTATTTTTTATATCCAGGTGGAAAGGCGCATAAGTTTCACCTTCGGCATTTGATTGCAGCCATACTTTATTTTTGTTGGGCAGATCGATAGCGCGCGGATCATTAAAACCACGCACACCTTTTAAAGTACCGAAACAATGGTCAAAAGAGCGGTTTTCCTGCATAAGGATCACAATATGCTCAGCATCCATATAGGTGCTGCCTGCAGGTGCGTTTATGGCTAACGCTTTTTGTATTGATGCGGGCAAAACACCGGAAACACCTGCCGCGCCGGTTAGCAATGCAGCCTTTTTTAGAAAATCTCTCCTGTTATCCATTATAATATTGAGGTTGTAGTATTATTAAATTACCGTTTTATAATTTTTATTTCTCGCGTGAGGCAAAAAACTGTTCACATAAGCCGAATGATAGCGTCATTCCGTTACCGCCCACACCATTTATAACCGTTACACCCGGTTCAATCTCTCTGATCAGTTCCGTTTCGCCGTTCATCATTTTAGGGTAAATGCCGTGCCATGACTGCATCAGCTTCCAATCCTTAAAATTAGCGAAGGTATGTAAGTAGTCTGTTATCATGGTATTAATAAATTCCTTATCGAATGGGTCGTGCACCAGGCCGTATTCGTGCGAATCGCCTATGGTAAGTTCGCCGCTACCATTTTGTGATGCCATTACGTGTATGCCCCATTTCAGGTGCGTAGCGTATTGCTCTTCGTACCTTTTGCGTAACGCAGGTAACGATGCCGCTGCCTGGAAACCCGGATAATGGATCATGGATAAACCACCGCATAAAGCCGGACCAATGCGCCAGTCGCCGGGCTGACTAACCAGCCTCATCATCTGCAACTTACACTTGCTGATGTCTAAACTTAAAAAAAGTTCGGGATACAAAGTTTCAAAATCGGCACCGCTGCACACAAATATTTCATCTGCTTCCCAGCTGCGGTTACCTGATATTACTTTGGGGTGCTGGATCTCACTTATGGCGGTGTTCCAATGAAATTCTACACCAAATTTATCCGCTAAATACTTTGCTACCTGCCCTACTGCTACACGCGATTCAACAATCATTTCCTCGCCGCTGAACAAAGCGCCTTTTAACCCATCCGGATTAACAGCCGGTGATTTTGCCAAAGCCTGCTCTGCTGTAAGCAAAGTACAATCGCGGTGCGAATGGTTTACATCTACATATTCTTTTATCACCTGCAACTCATCGTCGTGATAAGCCAGGTGCAATGAGCCTACTTCGTCATGCCAGATATTGGCCTCGGTGCAGATCTCTTTCCATATGCTGCGCGATAACATGGCGCGTTCAAACAACGGACCAGTCGCCTGCCCTATAGGCCATATCATCCCGAAGTTACGGATGGATGCGCCTACCGCGCGTTCATTACGTTCAAATACGGTTACTTTATATCCTCTTGTAACCAGGGCCCTTGTTGTGGCCAGGCCTACAATACCAGCTCCAATTACTATTGCCGATGGTTGTTTCATACTGTTGCTATGTTAAGGCTGTCGGCTGGCTTATTTTTGCCCTTGCCGCGTGCCATATTTAAAAAATAGATCAATGATAATACTGCGCAAACACCGCCTACAACGGCTACCGTCATTACGCCTTCCTTAAAAAATGCGCCCCAGCTAATGTTGGGCCTGCCAAATTCTTTAATGAGCAAAACGCTTACACTACCCAGATACCCCATTGAATCGGCCACATAGATAAGGAAGCCGACATTACCCTTAAAGTGATAGGATGCCAGCATCCGCTCAAAAAACACGGCATTGTATGGCACGTAGCCAAAATATAGGCCAAGACCCGCCAGTGTCATCCAGGTCATGGCATTAATTGCATTCAGCGCGAATAAAATAGTAGATCCTCCTATCAATATACAACCAGCGATGATCATATAATGTATAATACTGAATGCTTTAAGATTATTTTTAACCAGTATAAGCAAACTCATGCCCACCAATACGATGATGGAGATTATACTATCAATTTTGGTAAAAATGGTATTGTCTTTTACCCCTAAACTCGACCAGATCTCCACCTCGAAATTATCCCTTACATCACGCATAATGGTTAATAACACATAAATGATCAGTGTAAGGATAATGCCCGGTAAAAAGCGCTGTAAAAAGTTTTTGCGCTCAGCAGCATCCATTGGTAAACGCTTGGTACGCAATTTAATATCTTCTTCTGTTGGCGGTGGCATCAGTTCCAAACAGAATACAAATAATAGCAGTGGAACAACAAATAATGCCCCGGTTAAAAATGGCATCTGGTATTCACTTACATGAAATGAGGCCATTAACGTACGCGCCACTGTTTTTACAAAGCCTGAAGCGAAAATTAGGCTGATAGATAATACCGCAGCCATAAATTCGGTTGATTTGCGGCCTTCTAAATACCCGAAAACCAATCCCCAGATCAATCCCAGCGGGAACCCGTTTATAAACAGGAATATAATGTTATAAGGTGCCGGAACTATGGCGAAACAGAACAATGCCAGCCAGGCTATACCTATTAAAACCAAAATACTTTTTGCCCTTTGACCGGGCTTTAATTCCGAGATAAACTTTATACCATAAAACTTGCTCATGGTATAACCGACGATTTGTGCTATTACCAGCCAAACTTTATAATCGATATGAAAATATTGCAGGCCGCTATAAGTGCCCGCTGAAAATCCTTTACGGAAAGCATACATACAGGTATACGCTCCAAAGGATGAGATGGCAGCCAATACAGAAATTAAGCCGTATGGCCATTTGGCAACTTTTGCCCGAAGGCTATCGGTCAGTTTCATAATTATTGATTGATGATATCAATAACCTGTGCTATATTATTAATTATATGGGTTGGCTTGTAGGTTTCCAACTCCTCGCGGGTAAAAATGCCGGTAGTTACACCAATTACATATTTACAGCCTGCATTCTGGCCCTCACGTACGTCAACTTCTGTGTCGCCAACCTTAGCCACTTCTTCGCCACGCAGGATTCCGCCTTCGCGCATCATTTTTTGGATCATGTATGGGTGCGGGCGGCCTAGCTCTACTTCATCCGAACCTACTAAAAAGTCTATTAAACCTTTTTCTTTCCAGTTCAGGCGGTTGATCACCGTTTCTGCAATATCTTTTGAGAAACCAGTGTTAATGCCTACAAGTACGCCCTGCTCGTGTAAAGCAGCGAATGTTTCCTCCACATTTGGCAATGCTTCAATATCAGGCGATGTGCTATAATATTTTATCATTTGCTCAACAAATGCACGATGGATCTTGCCAACCAGTTCTTCAGTTATGTTTTTTTCGAGTTCAACAGAACGTAATATCTGTTTTATGGCTAAAGTTTTTTCATAACCCATTAAAGGGTCAATAGTACTTACTTCAACATGGTAATTATATTTTTTTAAAGCTGATTGAAAAGCTTTACTTACTTCGTGATTATCCTTAACGGTGGTACCGGCAATGTCGAAAACAACTAATTTTATAGCCATAAAAAGATTAAATAATGTTCAGCAATACTAAACTTAGTTTATTAATATCAAACTAAATTAATATTAAGATAAAATTAATTAATCAAAAGGCAGAATTAGTCACTTTTATTGCACAATGGCGGCAATGCAATTATTTCTTCTCTTCAAAAAAATACACCACTAATATAGTAGCCGTTTGCTGAGTAAGATTTTGCGGCGTATGTGGTATCCTGCCATCAAATAATAAGGAATCGCCTTGTGATAAGGCGATACTTTCCTCAGTAAACTGGTAAACTATTTCGCCTGATAAAACATATTTGTACTCAAAGGCTTCAGTTTCTACCATAGGCCTTTCAGCACCCGGCTCAAGTTCCAAAATTACAATATCAACTGTCGACTGGCTGATCACCTGGGTAAATATGCGCTGATAATGGAAACCAATGGCATGTTCCTTTTCAAAATGCTCATAATCGGCTTTGCGCTTAACTAATATAGGCGGATGATTGCTTTTGGTATGAATATCCTTGAAAAATTCATTCAGGTCGATATCCAGTGCCTTAATAATATCTATCAGTACCATTAATGATGGGATGGTACGGCTGTTCTCTATCTGTGAAATAAGGCCTTTACTAACATTGGCACGTAAGGCCAGTTCCTGTACAGTAATATTCTTTTCGCGGCGTTTATCTTTTATATGATTACTTATCTGTATAAGTGTATCTTCTTCCATTTAATTTAGGTTGTGTTGGTATATTAACGCAACAAAGTTATTATTAGTAAACTTTCTGCAAAATTGAAATTAGTTAAGAATAGTTAAATTTTAATTGGCAATATTGTTTAACAGGACTAAACAAAGTTTAAGCGCAATATCATAAAAAATTAACAATTAACTAATTTTAAAAACTTTCATTTGCTAAAATCCATTTTTATGCCATTATCAAATATTGAAGATACCGTTGATAAAGTTTTTTCCCTGTATGAACAATACGGTGATGAAGATTATATAGGTGAACCGGTTTCACAGCTAGAACACATGTCGCAAGCTGCTGCACTTGCTGAAACTGAAGGCCATGACGATGAAGTAGTGCTTGCCGCATTCTTTCATGACATTGGTCACTTATGCGCCCCGCATGGCGGAGTAGAAAGTATGGATGGCATGGGCAATGTTGACCACGAAAAATTAGGTGCCGACTTTTTACGCGAACTTGGTTTCTCTGAACGACTGGCTGGCCTTGTTGAAAGCCATGTGGTTGCCAAGCGCTACCTTACTTATAAATATCCTGAATATTATAACAAATTATCGCCTGCCAGCAAAACTACGCTGGAGTTTCAGGGTGGTGTAATGAGCGCGGAAGAAGCAGATGCTTTTGAAGCGAACCCTGATGCTGAGTTAATCATTAAATTAAGGTACTGGGATGATAAGGCTAAAGAGATGCATATCCCTGTTGACAATGTAGAACACCTTAAAGCTTTAGCTATTAAGCATTTAAATAAAAATAATTAATCTTTAGCGCTCCGAAGATTAATTTATTGTAAGCAGATTGTAACACCCCCGTTACCACAAATCTACCTGCTTAACATTCTCTACACACAATATTGACCATACGGTAATACTAACTTAGTTTACAAATAATAAACTAAGTTTAGTATTGCTGCATGAAACAATCTCATTATTCCTTAATTAAAAACAGCAAATGAAACAAATTTACCAGCAATTAAAGATTGCAATAACAGCACTGTTATTGCTTCTTATCCCGGCCATTGGCTTTGGGCAAACAAAGGTCGGTGGTATTGTGACCGATGAAAATAAACTACCCCTGCCGGGTGTAAGCGTAATAATCAAAGGCGGCCAAAAAGGTACAGTTACCGACATAGACGGCCGTTTTGAAGTTAAAGCCAACAGCGACCAGACTTTGGTTTTTACATTTATCGGCTATGAAAAAAAAGAAGTATTAGTTGGCAACCAAACTGTTATTAACGTTAGCTTGCAAGGCGGTGCCAAAGCATTAAACGAAGTAGTAGTAACCGCGCTAAACGTTAAGAAAGACGTAAAACGTATTGGTTACGCTACCCAAACAGTTGATGGCGAAGCATTAACCACAGCACGTGACCCTAACCCTATTACAGGTTTAGCAGGTAAAGTTGCAGGTTTATCGGTTGGTGCATCTGCCGAGTTATTAGGCACACCTAATGTATTAATAAGGGGCGATGCCGTTACCTTATATGTTGTGGATGGTTTCCCGATCAATACAGATACTTTCAACATCAGCCCTGATGATATTGAAACTTATACTGTATTAAAAGGCCCTGCTGCTGCTGCATTATACGGTAGCCGTGCTGCAAATGGAGCGATCTTAATCACTACCAAAAAGGGCGACAAAAACAAAAAAGGCTTTACAGTTGATTTGAACAGCAGCACCATCCTTAATAAAGGATTCCTTGCTTTCCCACGTGTACAGCACTCTTTTGGCCCGGGCGAAAACGAATTTTATGAGTTTGTTGATGGTAAAGGTGGTGCACCAGGCGGTGTGGATAGTGATTATGATATCTGGGGTCCATATTTCGCAGGTCAGCTGATCCCTCAGTTTGACAGCCCTGTAGTTAACGGCGTACGCCAGGCAACTCCATGGACTGCCCGTGGTGCAAATAACTTAGCTAACTTTTTACAAACTGGTTATCAAACCAATAACGAAGTAGCTTTAAGCGCAGTTGGTGATACTTACAACATCCGTTTCTCAGCTTCACAACAGCATCAGCAAAGCTATATCCCTGATAACTATTTGGATATTGCTAACGCTAACTTATATGCCTCATTCCACCCAATTGATTCACGTTTTACTATTGAAGCGAATATCGATTTCAACAGGCAAACTACTGATCAGTTCCCTGACGTTAGTTACGGTCCGAATAGCTTAATATATGACCTTGCTATATGGACAGGTGCTGATTGGAGCGTTAACCAACCAATCATCAAAGCTGTATGGCAGCCAGGCAAAGTTGGTGTACAATCAGAATTTGAGGAGTACACCCGTTACCATAACCCGTGGTTCATGGTTGAAGACTGGAAACGTGGTCACTATAAAAATGACACTTACGGTTACTTATCAGGAAACTTTAAAATTGATAACAACCTGAACGTGACCTTACGCAGTGCTATTGATACCTATAACATTTTACGTACTGAGGATATGCCATACTCGGCACACCCTTATGGTCGTGAAGGCAACATGGGTGATTATCGCGAAGATCGTCGTGATTTATTCGATAACAACACCGAGTTATTGTTAAACTACAACTACACAGTTAAAAAGTTTGTAAACCTTAGCGGTTTAGTAGGTGGTAACTTACGTAACTTCAGCTATAATTCAAGCTGGGTATCTACAGATTACCTGAACGTACCGGGAGTATATTCATTCAGTAACTCCGAAAACCCTTTACAGGCTACCAGCTTTAGCTCGCAAATGCGTGTGTTAAGTGCTTTTTACTCGTTAGATGCTACATTCGGCAACTTCCTGACCATTTCGAGCACAGGCAGGGTTGATAAATCATCAGCTTTTGCTATGCCAACTACTTATTACTATCCAAGCTTATCAGCAGCTTCAGTAATCTCTGATTATGTTAAACTGCCTGATGCAATTTCATTCTTAAAAGTTCGCGCGTCATACTCAAACGTACGTACTGACGAAACCAGCCCAACCATAGGCCCTGCACCTTACAGCTCTATTACAGCATTTGGTGGCAGCACAGGTCCGTCATTATATGATAATCCATTGGATTATGGTGCAACTTATCTTTCACCATATAATGGCCCTAACTATTCATTAAACCCTACTTACTCAGTAAGTAAGCCTTATAACAGCCAAACTGCAGGTTATTCATCAACTAGCATATATGCTAATAACCTGGTTACCTCAACCCGTGTTAACTACGAGGAAGGTTTCGATATTAAATTTTTAAAGAACCGTTTAGGATTAAGCGCTACCGCTTTCCAATATGTTGACGGACCTGAAGTATTACCAAGTACTGTTTCAACAGCTACCGGTTATAATACTGAATATATAAACGCTTTAAAAACTAAAAAGACTGGTTACGAAGCTTCATTAAATGGCAACCCGGTTAAATCAAAAGATTTCAGCTGGAATGTTTTGGTTAACGTATCAACCTACAAACAAACATTTGATGAGTTACCGGCCGGCCAAACTTCATATGCTTATAACAATGGTTACTTTACCAAAGGCGAGCGTATAGATAACTTTTATGGTACTGCATTCGTACGTAATAAACAAGGCCAGATAGTTAACGGATCGAACGGTGAGCCATTGGTAAACCCGGTTGATCAGTTCCTGGGCCACTTAAATGCTAACTACCAGTGGAGCATTTACAATAGTTTCCGTTACAAACAAATTACTTTAGGTTTCCAGTTTGATGGTTCAGTTGGTGGTGTTATGGTTGATTATATGCACAAAAAGACCATGGTTGGTGGTGCTAACGCCGAAACTGCCGAAGGCGCACTTGGTGCTGCCCGTTACCAGGATTGGGTAAACTTTGGTAAAAAAGGTTACAATGGTTCATACGTAGGTCCGGGTGTTGTTATCTCAAACGGTGTTGCTCCTAACTACGATTCAAAAACAGGTGCTATACTTAACTACAACCAATTACAGTTTGCGCCAAATACACAAACAGCATTTGTACAGGAGTATGTTAGCCAGTATTATAACACTGACGAGGCAAACTTAATGAGCAAAACTTATGCAAAACTGCGTGAGGTAACTATAGCTTATGATTTCCCTAAAGATTGGTTAGCACATACTTTCATCCAACGTGCATCGGCATCATTGTTTGGCCGTAACCTATTGTATTTCTACAAAGATGCGAGGTTTAAAGATGTGGATCTGGACCAATATAACAGCCCGCAATCTAGTTCTGTGCTGCAATCGCCAACAGTACGCAGCTACGGCCTTGACCTTAAATTATCATTCTAAATTAAATTAGATAATGACCATGAAAAAGACATTTAAAATATATTTACTGGTGCCGGCACTATCGTTAATGGCACTAACCAGTTGTAAAAAAAGTTTTGACCAATTAACTCAAAACAACAACAACCCAACCGCCGTACCGGCAGCATTACTGATGAATGGTGTATTAACCAACCTGCCCGATCTGCCTGATAACTCCACAACCAGCAGCACGCAAAGCAGCATGGTGTATGCAACATCATCAAACAAAGATGAGGTATGGAGCCAGTACTACATTTATAACTATAACTATTATGGTAACAATACCTATGATTTTGACAGCGGTGCCGATTATTACACCACGTTAAACAACGTAGTACAAATGGAGGCAGTTGCTGCTTCGGCAGGTGGTGCAGCCATTAACCCTTATGAGGCAATGGGTAAATTCTTCAGGGCTTATTTCTTCAGCAAAATGAGTTTGGAGAGAGGCGATATACCAATGACCCAGGCATTGAAAGGTGTTACCACCCTTACTCCTGTTTATGATACGCAAAAGGCAGTTATGGTACAATGTTTAGCATGGCTTGAAAGTGCTAACTCTGACATGACGCAGTTAATTGCAAACCCATCAGTTGGTGGTACAGGTTTAGGTGCTACCTTAGGCGGCGACATCTATTTTGCTAACAACCTGGTTGAATGGCAAAAAGTGGTAAACGCTTTCAGGTTAAGATTACTGTTAGAACTTAGCAAACAGGCAACTGATCCGGATCTGAATGTTGCATCACAGTTCAATAGCATTGTAACCAACCCAACAAAATACCCTTTGATGCAAAGTTCTGCTGATAACCTGCAATATGTATTTGTAAGCCCTACAAACTACTACCCGCAAACTCCTGATAACTTTGGTCAAAGCGGTTCAAGACAAAATATGTCTTCAACTTATGTTGGTTTGTTAACCAAATTACAGGATCCGCGCGTGTTTGTAACAGCTGAACCTGTAAGATACCTTGTTGATACACTGAAACAAAGCCCGACTGATTTTAAATCATTCGTTGGTGCTGATCCGGGATTAGACCTTGGTGTGATGTACAGCCAGGCTGGTTTACAGCGTTACTCGTTCCTGAACCGTAAACGCTATTATTCAACTTACTTAGGCGAGCCAAGCATACAGATTGGTTATGCGGAGCAACAGTTTAATATAGCTGAAGGTATAAACCGCGGCTGGACAACTGGTAATGCTGAGACCTATTATGTAGCAGGTATACAAGCTTCAATGGCATCATACAGCATCCCTGCTACAGGTTCATTTACAGCGTATTTTTATCGCCCTGGATCAACCAGTGTTACAGCATTAGGCAACTATGACGCGTACACTATTAACACCGACTGGAATACTTATTACAACCAGGCAAGTGTTAAATATGCAGGCGGCTCAACAGGTTTAACCCAAATATTACAACAAAAATACGTGGCCTTATTCCGCCACGCAGGTTTGGAACCATACTTTACTTACCGCCGTACCGGTGTGCCTGCATTTACTACAGGCCCGGGTACTGATAACGGTCAGCGTATAGCACAACGTTTCCAATACCCAGCTGCTGAACGTACTGCAAACACAACCAATTATAACAAAGCATTAGCTAACCAATATGGAGGTAATGATGATATAAACGGTATTATGTGGTTATTGAAATAAGCATTTATTAACACACTATACATTACAAAAGCGGAGATTTCTCCGCTTTTGTTGTAAAAAAGCAATCTTTATGAAAAAGTTAACCTTATTATTTATGGCGATGTGCATCATTTGCACAAGCCTGTATGCGCAAAGCCGCAAAACCAAAAATGTAATTATCATCACATTGGATGGTTTCCGCTGGCAAGAACTTTATCGCGGGGCTGATTCGGCGCTTATCAATGCCAATTATACGCAAGATAAGGACGAGGTACGTAAAAAGTACTGGGCAAACACTTCGCAGGAACGCCGTAAATTACTGATGCCGTTCTTTTGGTCGGTACTTGAAAAACAGGGGCAGTTATATGGTAACAGGGATCTGGGAAACAAGGACGAAGTTGCAAACCCTTACCATTTCTCCTACCCTGGATATAATGAAATCTTTACCGGTTTCCCGGATATAAGAATGAATACAAATGACCCGATCACCAATCCCAATATGAACGTACTGGAGTTCATCAACAAGCAAAAAGGATTTGAGAACAAAGTTGCAATTTTCTCCTCATGGGAAAGGTTTCCGCAAATATTAAATGCGAAACGTTCAGGCTTATTTATCAATTCGGGATATATGGACTTTACTGCGCCAAACGCAAATGAGCGTTTGAAGTATTTAAACGAGATACAGCATGAAGCACCATATTATTTAGGCGATTCAACCCGGATAGACTTTTTAACCTATGAATTTGGCAAACAATATTTGAAGCAATACAAACCAAGGGTGTTATACATTGCGTTTGACGAAACCGATGATATGGCCCACGCAGGTATGTACAAGTTTTATTTAGACAGGGCGAACCAGGAAGATGGTTTTATAAAAGAATTATGGGACTCCCTGCAATCAGACCCTCAATACAAAGGCAACACTACCCTAATTATTACCTGCGACCACGGTCGTGGTGAAATACCACTGGACAAATGGCGCGACCATGGCAGTGATGTTGTTGCATCAGAGCAAACATGGTTTGCTGTTATCGGCCCGGATAGTTCTCCAAAAGGAGAGGTTAGTACGCCCACCACCACCTATCATAAGCAACTGGCGCAAACTATATCAAACCTGCTTGGCTTTGATTTTAAAGCGGCAGCCGGTCATGAGGTTGGCAACGCAATTGAGACTGTTTATACCAAATAAATAGCCAGCCTCTATCTTCATTAAGTAAAGTATAGCCCTAAAGCTGAATTAAATAAGCTTTGGGGCTATTTAATTATAGTAAACTCCGTCCGCCTATTCAACTGGTGTTCAGCTTCAGTACATTCAACTCCATCAGCGCAATTATTCACCAGGTTTGTTTTGCCATACCATTTTATGATTAACCGATTAGCTGTAATGCCTTTTTCAACCAAATATTCCATAGCTGCTTTTGCCCTGCGTTGAGATAGTTCTAGATTATACGCCGATGATGCGCGGGAATCTGTATAAGAAGCAATCTCTATTTTTATGGATGGATTTTGGCTTAAGATTATAACTAATTTATCCAGTTCAACGGCTGCATCGGGGCGGATGGTTGATTTATCCAGATCATAATAAATTGTTTTCAATACCAATCCCGGTGTAAGTTGAGTAGGGTTTTCGGGACTAGTTTTAGCGATTGGTTTTGCAGGAATACTATCATGCTTGAACACAAAACTATAAATATCATCGCTCCCCTGCCCTCCATTTCGGTTGGATGAGAGATAGCCGCTTGCACCATTATGGGTAATGAAATAAAAATCATCGCTGGTGGTGTTTATGGGATATTTCAGGTTCTGCGGGGTGCTCCAATTGGCCCTCTCGCCTTTGGCACTGTAAATATCGTAGTCGCCCATGCCGGTTAATCCTTTTGATGAGTAGTATAAAGTACCATCGTCGGCTATATAAGGAAATGCGTCTTCGTCTTTAGTATTAATGGTTTTACCACAATTTATAGGTTTGCCCCAGGTGCCGTCTGCTTGCTTTTCGCAATACCAAAGATCTGTTTTACCCTCCCCACTGGGCATATCTGATGAAAAGTAGATCACCCTGCCATCCTTTGATAACGCGGCACTTCCAATAGAATACTTTTGAATATTATTATACGGAAACATGCCAAATATCACCCATTCATCATTCTCTTTTTTAGCCATGGCCAGTTGCAAGCGACGGGTATATAATCTTTGGGAACTAACACGCTTGTCCAACTCAATTTTCTTAGCCTGAATTTCAGTAGTGATGGTAATATAAGCGGTATCGCCTGCCACGTTTATTGCCATTGGCCCGGCATGGTAAGTGTTATCAAATTTTTCGGACGATTGATTTGATAAGGTCATTTTCCTAACCTCATCCTCTTTCACATTGGCATGGTAAAGTTTAAACCAGTTATTGCCTGTGCGCTGATCTGCATCATCACTGGTTATTTTATCTGAGGTAAAAATAAACCCTGATTTACCATCGTATGTTAATCCCCAATCGGAGTATTGGGTATTTAGGTTGGTTGTATTTTTAATGATATATCGTACGGGTTGTTTCATCCATATCGTAGCTGAATCACAGCTGGCAAGCTTCAGATCCAATTCTGCCTGATCATCAATATAAAATATTTTATATTGTTCTTTTGCCTGTTCAAACTTTTGATTGCGCAACAGTATTTCGGCATAATAATAATGGTCTGTTTTGTTTGCCTTAGGCTGATTTACCGTTTTTGCATACCATTCTTCCGCATCGTCATAATCGTTTATCTGCCGGTAGCAATCGGCAATACGCTCAATAACCTGTATATCTGTTTTCTTCTTGTCAGCGATCTTTAAATACAGGTTCAGGCTTTTATAATATTCATAGCGTTCGTACAACTTATCAGCCTGCTGCTTTATGCTTAACTGTTCCTGCGCACCGACATATTTTGCCAGTGCGATAAACCAAATGCCCATGAATACTAATCGCTTCATCTGTTAAAAATATCGTGGACTAACCACTCGTTGTTTTTTACCCGGGAAAGTTATGCTCACCGAAATCTCATGCGTACCATTCTGATAACTGGCCAGTTTACTCACCGTGAAATCATAAGCATAACCGATCCTGAAATGCTCACTGATATAAAGCTGACAAATAGCCGCAATGGCATCCTGCTCACTCAAGTCACTTTGTAAATTATTATTCAATACAGAAACGCCTGTGCGGTACGATGCGCCAAGCCAAAAACGTCTGTTAAACGCAAGGTAAGCAGTCAGGTCGATATTGGCTGGGCCTTTAAAATCTTCCTTTACCATAAATGACGGTTTCAGATCGATACCGTCAGATATGGGAACCATCGTACCCCCTGTTAAATAAAGCGTACGCACAGGTTTAATGATCTCGGGATTATCAACCAGGCTGTTAAACGTACCTGATAACAAATTAAATACCGATGCCCCGAAGTATATACTTGGTGTGTAATAATATATCCCGAAACGAAAATCAGGTGTAAACTTACTGATACTGCCAGTTGGGACACTCCCATCACCAGCATCAGTAGCGATGAATTTGGAACCATCCAAACTATATTGTTCTCCGCCAAAACCAAGGCCGAAACATAGTCGTTTGGTATCCAAAGCATCCAGGCGCAGCCTATAGGCATAATTAGCATAGATAGAGGTATTACTCTCCGGCCCAAGCTGGTCGAGCGTCGCTATTAATCCTAAACCCACATTTTTGTTATCACTATTCACAACCCCATCAACCGATACTGTGCTTGTTTGCGGCGCATCATTAATGCCTACCCATTGTATGCGGCTGCTCAGGTTAAGCGTTACATCCTCTTTATAACCTGCGTAGGCCGGGTTTAAGGCCAGTCCATTAAACATATACTGGCTAAATTGTATAGTTTGCTGTGCCCTGGCATTTACGGCAAATAATGCCATCGCAATAATTAATATATATAATCTGCTGCGCTTCATTATTTACTCCGTTTTAGAAATACCCAGCCCTTAAATGTGGTAATGGTACCATTGTGCTCACGCCTGTTCAGCAAATAATAATAAGTACCCTCGGCGAGATTGCCTCCGTTCCAGTCATTCAAATAATCATCAGCACGGTAAACCTCGTTACCCCACCGGTTAAAGATGATCAGCTGCGAACCTTTATAACTCTCCAGCCCGACTATCTTAAAAGCATCATTTTTCCCATCATTATTCGGGGTGAAAATATTGGGGATAACCGTATTTGTTTCGATCACATTAAGCGCGACCGTATCGGCACAACCATTGGGATTGGTATAAATAAAATGATAAACCCCAGCCGTATTCAACCCGGTTATTTCGGTTGATGAACTTGCCGGGCTGGCAATATTACCTAAAACCGGGTCGCTGGTAGCCTCTGTCCATGTTCCTAAGCCTGTAGCAGTAATGGTGGCATTAACATATTGATATACCTGATGATCGGGCCCGGCATTAGGTGTCGCTATAAAATTGGTCGTGCTGGTTTTAATATTATTGCAGCCTGTACCCGATGGTTGGGCGTTACATTCATTTACCGGGTCAGTTGGCGGGGCGGCATCCGGGTTGGTAGCATCAGGATCGGTAACATCAGCAGGGCGTAATATGCTGGCTGTCACCATCAGGCTTCCGGTAGTATATTTGGCTATTTTCCCGGTGATAGTAAATGTTCTTATGGCACCGTTGGCCAAATCAATACTAGCAGTATAAACATTGGCTGCAATAACACCACCCGAAACGGACGAAGTACCTGTAGTTGCCGCACTACTAACCGAAATATTACCAACACTATCGGGATAGGCAAAGCTAAACTTAGCCCCGGTAGCATCATCAGGCCCATTATTTTTTACGGAAACAGTGTAGATTACTGGCTGCCCCGCGCAGCCTGCTACTGATGTTATGCTATCAATCTCAAGGTCGGCTTCCATCAGCTTAAAGCCAACTGAACTTACAATGGGTGTACTTTTTATATAGGCCCAGGTATCAATCCCTTTATTATTACCAAAATCGGCATCATTTTGTGGGTCGTTGGTTGCAGTACCCCATTTGTGGCCATTTACCAGGCTGCTGATACCCGTTAAATTTTTTATCGGATTTGGCGGCGTGCCCACCACGGTTATGGGTGTATCATCCCAATATATAACATTATCAGGTGCGTTACCACCGTTGGTTCGCGTAAGCTGAACACCATTTACATTCCGTTCAACATCAAAAAACGGAAAATGCACCTCGCCTGCCGTAGTTGTTATGGTGATGTTTGCCTTATAGCCAGCTAGTGTATCTGCCGGCACTTTGTTTCCTGCGCCATCAAGGCCGTCCCAGTAAACAGCGTTTGCGCCCATGGTAGCTGTGCCTGTCAATGTGCGGTCTACAGCATCAGTATAAACGCCATTCTTATTTACATCTATAACTATTGAATAAGTGCCATTACCGCTCGTAGTAAAATTAAAATTCCCTCCCAGGGGATTAGTTCCAGCCTTGCCTAAAGTGCCCTCCTCGCCAATAAAAGTAACATCGCTAATGGTTGGGCTTACGGGTGTGTTTAGCAGCCATGTAGTCCCCCGTGCACTATTTGCCGTAGCGGGCATATCAGTGGCAGGTTTATTAAAGAATATTTTATGGGTTACATCTGTTTCAGAATCATCACCTCGCGGATCCTGTACATTAGGGGCGCTGATATCATCCACACTCTGGTAAGATGCCGAACCATTGGCATTTCTAAACCCCTTATTATTCACAAAAAAGGTAAAGCCATTACCGGCCTGCCCGTTGTTGTTAAAGGTATATTGATAACCATCTTTAGTCAATATGTTCAAAATGGCGTTAAAACCTACGTTAAAGGTGCCCAATATACCCGAAAACACATTGGTATATACCCTGCCGGGGATGAACGCGGTATTCTCTGTATTACGTACCGATACATCAAAGGCAGTGATATAAATACCGCTTGGCTGTGTCCAATCAGCAGCAGAGGCTACAGGCGTTGGGTTAAAATCAAGGTCGACACCATTGCTTTGCGATATAAAATCAACTTCCCATATGCCATCCTGGCCTGTAGGCACAGTAACCGTGAATGGCGTATAGCCGCCCGAATTAGGCAACGGCCCCGCTACTTCCTGGCTGCGGTTGGCAATTAACCCGATGCTTGTAGAACTGCCGCTGGTATAAGTTGTGCCATCGGGCGCTGTAAGGTTAATTGTACCGGCCCCCATGCCCTGCGCGCTTGAGCCTACATCAATGGTCTCGCCTGCTTTAACATACACTTGCATGGTACCCAGTGTGGGAAATGGAAAGGATGAGTTACCAGAGCTACTTGAAAAAAGATAGGCACGGTAACCGCCGCTCGCATTTAATTCTTTACTGCCGTCGGCATAGCTTAAAGTTGATGGAAGAATTAAAAAAAATAAAACCCGGATCATCAGATTCCATTTTTTATACAGGGAACATGAATTAAACCGGGCACCAATATTACAACAGGTTGAAAATATAGGTTTCAGCATGCAAAAAGGCTTGGACTTACAAAGCTGAAAGGTAAAGAATATATTTTCAAATTAAGCGATGGGGATTTATGAAAATTATCATTGTTAAATGCAATAATAAGCCGATGGCTCAGCTAGCTACCCACTCAATAGATCACCCTCCAATACATTAACTATTAAATAACAACCATAGCTTACTTTTATTAATTTATATTTAAAAAATATTGATTAGGCCGAACATTATTAGCTAAAAAATGCGTATAATAGGCATATCTATAAAAGAGCGTGCTAAACAATAACTTATACATAAAATTTAAATTTTCTTTTACGTTAACAATCTTAATTGTTTGTCTAACGTTTTCTAAAGCATTCAGCAACAATAATATTGATAATGCTGATAGCTTACGCTCATCAGCCAACAATAACATAGCCGATACTGCCACCATAAATCGGTTAAATAAATTAGCCGAGGGCTATTTCCGTACCAATCCCGACAGCGCTTACCTTTATGCTAAAAAAAGCATTGATCTATCAAAAAAAATAAATTACAGCGCCGGCATAGCACGAGGTTTACTACAAACAGGCCACGTAAATTATTTTAACGGCAAAACCGAACAGGCGCGACAGGATCTTGACCAGGCAACCGCTATTTATAAAAACCTGCATGATTATAAAGGATTAAGCGCTTGCTATATTTCCTATGGCCGCATGTATACTTTGTTAGCTAATTATAACCTGGCTTTTAGTTACCTTAACTTAGCAATAAAGGCAAACAAAAACATTAATGACGATGATGGCTTAACCGATACCTATAAAAACATAGGCAGTGTTTACTATTCCATGGGCCAGTTATCAAGCGCACTCGATTTTTATTATAAAGCCCTCTTCATCGCTGTTCAAAATCACTCTACTATCCTTTCGGGTGAAATATATAATGATATAGGTGTTGTGCTGCAAAATATGGGCGTTTACCCCAACGCGCTCGAGTATTATAAAAAGGCCCTCAATATTATACAGCATGAAAACGATTTGCAGGGTATTAGCACTATGAGTGAGAATATTGGTGAAGTGTTACTGGCCCAGTCGTCATACGATAATGCCATTGTCTATTTAAATAAAGCGTTAACTATCGCCAAAAAACAAAATGATATTGATGGCTTGAGTTCTGTTTATGCCGACCTGGGTTTGTGTTATGCTGATAAAAACCAGGCGAAATTAGGCATCAGCTACCTTGATACAGCATTGCAGCTGGCAGAAAAATACAAATTTGTTTATAACCAGGCATATGCCTCAATAGGTTTGGCAACGGTATATAACATGCAAAAGGATTATAAAAATGCCTATAAGTATGCCATAGAGGGTCAGTCACTTGCTTTAAAGCTGCGCAATTTATCGGTACGAGCCAATGCCGCTTTGCAACTCAATAAAACTTTGGCGGGCTTAGGGCAATACCAGCAGGCGTATGTTTTGTTGAACCAATATATAGCCCTGAAAAATCAGCTGAAGGACAATGAAAGCATTCAAAAACTCACCTCCTATAATTACGAGTTGAACTTTACTGCCAAAGAACGCCAGATGGAACAACAACAGCGCGTCAGGGATTTGCTGTTTCAACAAAAAATACATGATCAGCGCCTATTAAATACCATCTTTATCATTATCACATTGGCTATGATAGTTACATCTGTTGTTTATTACAGGCAGAAACAAAAACAAAAAAGAATAAATGAAATGCTGGCAGACCGTAACCGTGAAGTGCTACAGCAAAAAGCCAATATTGATGAACAGGCACACAAATTAAATGAACTTAATTTATTAAAAGACAGGCTGATTTCGGTACTGGCACATGATCTTCGGGCACCACTTAGTACTTTGCGCGGGTTATTTTATTTATTACAGGATAATACCATCAGCCATAAAGAACTGGTTGAAATGATACCCACCGTGCTAAAGAACCTTGAATACACTTCGGACTTTTTGGATACTCTTTTATTTTGGATGAATAGCCAAATGGAAAACTTTGAAAGTTCGGTAAAAAGCTTCTCGCTAAAAGAGATAGTCGCTTATGAAATAGACCACTACCAGGACCAGGCCGCATTAAAAGGGATAACGCTTATTGACCATGTGCCCAACTCCCTGATGGCTACCGCCGACCCTAATTCCATACGGATTGTGATCCGCAATCTGATAACCAATGCCATTAAATTTTCAAAAAAGAATGATACGGTGGAGATCTACGCCTCGCCCGATGATGAGCAAAACATATTGATCAGGATTAAGGATACCGGCATTGGTATTCCCCCACTGCAACTGGCAAAACTTTTTAAAAGTAAGATCGACAGCAAAACGGGTACAAATAATGAGTCGGGAACAGGTATGGGCCTCATGTTTTGTAAGGACCTGGTTGAAAAATGTAATGGGCATATCTGGGTAACCACAGAGCAGAATGTAGGTACTGAATTCTCATTCACCGTTCCGGCGAGTTTGGCATAAAAAACTTCCGGGGGCAACCATTGCCCGGCAATATCCGTCATCTGTTATAGATGAAATTTGTTTTCGCAAGCTATGTTTATACCTCTGAATTTAACGACCCTGTTAAATGGTTAAACAGAATTAGCTTTTACACCGGGGTATTAGACGAGTTAGCCAAAAACCACCAGGTAGTAAGCATTGAGCAGATTGATTATGAAGGTGAATATGTAAAAAATGGTGTTCAATATCTTTTCAAACGCTTTTCCCATAGTTTATTCCCTCTTGAATCGCACCGTTTTATTAAGCAGCTTAAACCGGATGTAGTGGTAATACAAGGCCTGCATTTTCCGTTGCAGGTAATGCAGCAAAGATTACTCCTCGGCACAAAAACAAAGATCATCATACAAAACCATGCCGAAAAGCCTTTCACCGGTGTAAAAAAGCAGCTGCAAAAATTGGCCGGTAAATTTACTGATGCTTATTTGTTCGCCTCACATAATATGGGGGTTGAATGGGTTGAGAAAGGCAACTTAACATCGGTTAATAAGATACATGAAGTAATGGAGGTATCCTCGGTATTTACCCCAATGGATAAAATTGAGGCGAAACAAAAAACCGGCAGTACCGGAGCCCCTGTGTTTTTATGGGTGGGCCGGTTGAACGACAACAAAGCACCCTTAACAGTTGTAAAAGCATTTTTGCAGTATGTTAATGTGCAGCCTGATGCGCGTTTATATATGATCTATCATACCGATGAGTTGTTGCCTCAAATAAAGATCGAACTAAATGCATCAGCTAACGGAAAGGCGATCAAACTAATAGGTAAAGTACCGCATCATGAGTTGCAATACTGGTTTAATAGTGCCGATATTATTATCTCGGGTTCTTATTATGAGGGCAGCGGAACGGCGGTATGCGAAGCCATGTCGTGCGGGTGCATGCCGTTGGTTACCGACATTAACTCGTTCAGAATGATAACAGATGATGGGCGATGCGGATTACTTTATGAAGCGGGAAATGAAGCGGCATTACTATCAGCATTAATGCAAACCCAACAGATAAACATCGCCGAAAAACAAAAAGCTTCGCTGGAATATTTCAGGTCGAACCTTTCTTTTGAAGCCATTGCTAAAAGATTTGAGGAGGTTGTAGCTTCGATACAATGATCAAAAAAAATCCGGCAGAGTACATGACCCCGCCAGATGTGATAAAACTACAGGTTGAAATTACTTATTGCCAAAAACATAGAATACCGACAGATTAAGCCCGTTATTTATGAAATCTAAATTCAGGTTGTCAGTTTTCCCCGTGCCCATGTTGTGGTTGTTATCTTTTGTGTGATCGTATTCAAGGTTAGCAATGGTAGCTGAAAGGCCGATATTTTTGGCCGGATAATACACAAAATCCAGTCTAAAGGCTGCTGAATAACCATTGCTGGTGCTATTTTGGTTATCAGCTGCAGGCTGTTGGCTATAAGTTAGCTTATTAGAACCACCAGTATAACCAAATTGAGGCCCCATACGGAAACCGATTTTATCATGGTACATAAAATACTTTCTTATAAAAATAGCGGCACTATAATTTTTCATATTTTGTTTTGTTACATCAACACCATCCGTATTAGTCGCCGATGAAGTACCGTATGACAGAGCAGCACCTAAGTCCAGCTTATCACCAATAAAATAACTATAATTGGGCCCCGCGCTAAAATTTCTGTATTGATAAGTAGTGTTCGATACTGGATAAACAACCGGATTTGTGTTTGTATTAGTCACTTGCTGGGCCGTGAACCCTAAATTAATTCCCAGTGTCTGATCGCCTTTTTCGGTTTGCGCTTTTGAAATCTGCACAGCAAATAAAAATGCCGCAGTTAAAATCATTAATTTTCTCATATGTATATTGTTTAAGTGAGTAAGCTAAACGGGGGAAAAATATAGATATTTCAAAATACCCCCAGGTTAAATTGTTAATAAATGTTAAGTGTTAAATAATGTGTTAACGAATTAAAAATGGATAATAGAGTGCAGAAAATGGCGTTTAAGGGGATTTTAGTTTAGGGGAGCAGTCTATTTTACGGACTTTTTTGCAGATAAGAATTTAGGTTATTATGAATAAAATAAGTGGCCGAAGATATTATAAATAGCGGTTATTTTCCTCCCCTATCACCTTTTTTTCTATTCTCCTGTCGGGGATAAACCATACACAGGCTACTACACCGTATAGTACAAAACTGATACAAGGATTTACCCATGCCAATGCTATTGCAACTGCGTAGATCACAACAGATATCCGGCCTTTAAAATCGCTGCCGACAGCATCTGCCAGTGTAGAATTTTCACCTTCGTGTTTGATGAGTGCGATAACTAGTATTCGATAAGCTACCCCACTCATAATTAATGATATGCCGTAGAATATAGTTGGCCATTTGGTAAAATTATTCTCGCCCATCCATGCGGTAACAAACGGAACCAACGACATCCAGAACAGTAAATGCATATTGGCCCAAAGCACTGCACCATTTACTGATTTTACCACCTGGAACATGTGGTGATGATTGTTCCAGTAAATACCAACATATACAAAGCTAAGCAGGTAACTTATAAATACAGGGATAAGGGGTTTTAACTCCTGCACATTATCACCATGAGGCACTTTAAGTTCCAGCACCATAATAGTTATGATAATGGCGATCACGCCATCACTGAAAGCCTCTAAACGTCCTTTATCCATAGAACCGAAAATAATAAATATTTGTGAAATTGTTTATTTCAATGGATAATGCCCAATGACAGCATAGCGAAATGACTCAATGCTGCGCAGCATAATGACAAGCGCAGCGTAATTATTAATGACCAAACAAATCTTTCAAAACCCTTTTCGCAGCATGATATCCGCACATGCCATGCACCCCTCCCCCCGGCGGCGTGGCTGCTGAACACAAATAAAGCCACTCTGCAGATGTTTTATAAGGCGACCACCGCAAAGCAGGCCGGGTAAACAACTGACCCAGATCGATCACACCGCAGTTAATGTCGCCGCCTATATAATTGGGGTTATAATCTTCAACTTGTGCGGTATTCATAGTGTGTTTGGCTAGTATTCGTTCTTTAAAGCCCGGGGCAAAACGTTCTATCTGGTTTTCAATAACGTTGGTCATATCAACAGTTGAACCGTTTGGCACGTGGCAATAAGCCCATACGGTATGTTTACCTGCTGGTGCACGTGTGCTATCGAACAGACTTTGCTGGGCCAGTAAAACAAATGGCTTTTCGGGATGACTACCGTTCCATGTTTGCTGCTCTGAGTAAACTATTTCACGCATGGTATTGCCTATGTGAACAGTGCCTGCCTGTGTACATTCAGCGGCTGTAAATGGTATTGGTGCATCAAGCGCCCAATCTACCTTAAAAACGCCCATGCCATACCGGTAGCGTTCCAGTTGCCATTTGTATAGTGATGAAAATTTATGCCCGGCTATCTGTAATAATTGCTTTGGCGATATATCAAACAAAACGGCATGCGATGATGGTAATTGATCCAGCGACCGCACATAAAAATCAGTTTCGATCTTCCCGCCTATGGATACAAAATAGGCAGCCAGCGCATTAGCTATGCTTTTTGAACCACCTTTTGGTATAGGCCAACCCTGCAAATGGCCTGATGCCATTAAAACCAGCGCAATAGCCGATGTGGTTACATTGGTTAATGGCTGCATGGAGTGCGCTGCCATGCCTGCTAACAATCCCTTTGCCTTTTCGGTATCAAACCTGTGTGCAAGGTATGTGGCAGAAGTTAAGGCAGGCAATCCAAACCGGGCCATAGCCAATGCATGTTTTGGAAAATGTAACGGACCAAGCACATCAGGCGCTATTAAGAGCCAGTCTTTCACAACGGGCTGCATCAGGTTTATATATGACTGTTCATCAACACCTAATAAACGGGCGGTTTCTTCAACAGAGTTTTTCAGTATCGCTGCTGTACCATCATCAAATGGATGCGCACCGGATATTTCAGGATAGATATATTCCAGCCCATGATCTGCCAGCGGCAGCGTTTTAAAAAATGGCGACCCTGCCGCAAGCGGGTGTATAGCCGAACAAATATCATGGGTAAAACCCGGCAAGGTAAGTTCTGCCGAGCGTAATCCTCCGCCTATCTCACTTTTTCCCTCTACAATTAAAACCGATAAGCCCTCTTGCTGCAATAATATAGCAGCAGCAAGCCCGTTCGGGCCCGAACCAACAACTATGGCATCAAAATCTCGTTTATCAGGCTTCATTTAAAGTATTATACGCGGTGGTTATCACCTCTCCAGTTTTTAATCGCTTTTTTAATATCTGTTGGCGATAGGTTTTCGGTCGCGGCCCTGTCAACCAATGGTAATAGTTCATCATCGGGTGCAAAGCGTAGCGCTGCAATTTGTCCGATCGTGATCCGGCTGTCGATAGGTTTACGGGTGAGTATAAAATAGCGTAGGCTTTCTTCAGCACGGATGGCCCTATCCTGCGCCTTTAACGGGAACTGGCGCATAAACACAAATATTAACGCTGAGCAAATAAACAACAATGCAATAAGCAAATCGCTTATATACCCCACATCAGTTGGCGAATGTATTACAACATTTACTACTGATGCAATTACCCCAATAAAGATTAAACCGCTGAGTAAAAAGTGATATCCCTTTGCATAACGATGATGGTTAGCAAAATTTTGTTCGCTCATGATTAGATTTATTTTTTATGCCAATATACTATTATTTGCTATAGTGGTATCACTAATTAAAATTGACATTGCTATTGATTTGTTACCGAACAAATGCGTTAAAATTGGGTTAAACAATAAATCAATAATTACAACCATGGCAAACACATCAATTTCATATCAGCCAACGTTCACCATAGGTGGCGACTTAACCGTTAACCGTTTGGGTTATGGAGCAATGCGCATTACAGGCAAGGGTATTTGGGGCCCGCCAAGTGATAAAGACGAGGCTATTCGTGTATTAAAACGTGCTGTTGAATTAGGCGTTAACTTTATTGATACGGCCGATAGTTACGGTCCGTATGTATCGGAAGAATTAATAGCCGAAGCGCTTCACCCCTATGCCAGCGGACTGGTAATTGCTACCAAAGGCGGCCTTGAGCGTACCGGCCCCGATCAATGGCCTGTGAACGGCAGCCCTGACCACTTGAAAACTGCGTTAGAGGGCAGTTTAAAACGCCTAAAGCTGGATCAAATAGATCTTTACCAATTACACCGCATCGACCCGAAAGTGCCTGCCGAAAAGACTTTTGAATTCCTGCAAAAAGCGCAGCAGGATGGCAAGATCAAACACATCGGTCTATCAGAGGTTAGTGTGGATGATATTAAAAAAGCACAGGAATTTTTTGAGGTGGTGTCGGTACAAAACATGTATAGTGTTGATAACCGCAAATGGGAGCCTGTTTTACAGTATACAAAAGAGCAGAATATTGCCTTTATCCCCTGGTTCCCTCTAAATGCGGCCAATGTTGCCAGTCAGGAAAAGTTGAAAGAAGTTGCCGATAAGCACGGCGCTACGGTTTATCAAACTGCTTTAAGCTGGTTGTTACACCATAGTGATAACATCCTGCTTATCCCTGGTACATCAAGCGTAAAACACCTTGAAGAAAACCACAAGGCGGTTAGTGTTGAACTTACTGCCGATGACATGCAACATCTGGATAAGATAGCCGGGTAACAGGCATTCATTCCGAATTATTAAGGCGAAAGGTTTAATTGTGTGAAAATAAATTTCATACAAATTAAACCTTTTGCATTTTCTGCCATCATATCAAAACTTTATGAACCATTAAACTCATTATTTTGATATGAAAACATTCAGACTATCTATACTATCGTTCCTGGTATTGGGGGCATTAGGTTGTACAAAAGGTACAGTAAATTCAGATACCGCTCCTACGGATCAGGCAGCAGACCTGGTAACCACATCACTTGCCGTTAATACAGATGGCGCTTTTAATACCATAAGTGATGCCTCGGTTGAAGCGCAGGTAAAAGTAAGTGTCGACACCCTATGCGGCACTATCTGGACTGATAGCATCACCCGTAAAACACCAACCGGGCAGGTACCATCCTACAACTATTCGGCAAAATATACTTACAGTTTAAACTGTAACCCAAATACTACCACTTTTAGCGGCAGCGCTACAGCAGTATCATCATACAATGGCAACTTTACAGGGCCAAACCTGTCTTCAACTAATTCAGGGAGTTCAAATTTCACACTTTCGGGCTTAAGGAAAACTTCATCTACACTGGAATTAAACGGTGAGTACAAACGTACAGGCACATATCAAACTAAAACAGATTCGGGCAATAATAGTGTGGATGTGGTAGTAACAGATCTGGTACTTACAAAGCCACAACACATTATTAAAAGCGGTACAGCAACCATTACCGTATCAGGCACATCAACAAAAACAGGCTCATTCAGTTATAACGGCGTGTTGGTGTTTAACGGAGGCAACGCGGCAACATTAACATTAAATGGTACCGTTTATAATATTGATCTTTCAACAGGCGTAAAGGTAAGACGTTAATTTCTATAACAATGAACAAGCCGCCGGGAGTAATTCCCGGCGACTTGTTTTATAAATTCAGGCCGATTTAAACGTCAGCCACTTTAAAAGGCTTCACATCTACTGATTCCCATATTTTTTGGGTGATGTAGGGTTCGTTTTGTTTCCAGATTTCCAATTCTTCTTCGTCTTCAAACTGAAGGATCATAACCGAACCCATCATTTTACCTTCTTCGTTTAACAGGGCTCCCCCAATTACATAATTTCCTTTCTCTTTCAGGTCCTTCGCGCCATCTAAATGATGCGGCCTAACATCCATGCGGCGCTTTAAAGCCCCGTCATCGGTATAATCATAACCGGTAACAATATATTGATTCATAATGCTAATGTAATTGATTTCATGCGCTATCTGCCTAATATCAAACAAAAAAAGCTTCTGTTTACTTGATAATTTACTCCCATAAATTAAAAACTGTATTTTTTACATTTTATATTTTATAACCTATATATTTGCACTAATCCAATTCTGAATTTTATAAACCAATGAGAGATTTCTTACAAATAGAGTTTAAAAAAATCTACCAAAAACAAGCTGAACACGCCTATTTTTCACCAGGCAGGGTGAACCTTATTGGCGAACATATTGACTATAATGGAGGCCTTGTAATGCCATGCGCCGTAACTTTAGGCACCTACCTGTTAGTATCACCTAACAATGAAAATGTTTTCCGTTTCCGAAGCATAAATTTTGATGAGCAGTTTGAGATAGCTTTACAAAACGATTATACAAAGGAAGGTAAAGGATGGTATAATTATCCTTTAGGGGTGATACAGCATTTTGTTAAAGATGGCAAGGAATTAAAAGGACTCGATTTTCTGTATTTCGGTAATATTCCTATCGGTTCTGGTCTTTCTTCTTCCGCATCAATTGAAGTAGTTACCGCTTTTGCTTTAAATGATCTTTTTGAGTGCGATTACTCAAAACTTGACCTTGTAAAACTGGCCAAATCGGTTGAAAACAACTTTATAGGCTTAAACAGCGGTATTATGGACCAATTTGCAGTTGCCTTCGGCGAAAAGAACAAGGCGCTAATGCTGAACTGCGATACATTGGATTACCAGGCGGTCGACAGCAATTTGGACGATCATATTTTAGCAATCATCAATACCAATAAACCGCGCAAGCTGGCCGAATCAAAATATAACGAACGTGTATTAGAATGCCAGGCTGCTTTAAAAGCCTTGCAACAGGAGTTGGATATCAATAACCTTTGTGATATTGACACTGCCACGTTTGAAAAACATGAGCATTTAATTACCGATGCCATAGTTAAAAAACGTGCGGAGCATGTTGTTAAAGAGAATGACCGCGTTAAATTAGCCGGTGTTGCTCTTTCCAACAACAATCTGGCAGAATTTGGCCGTTTGATGTATGCTTCGCATAATTCACTTCGCGACCTGTACGAGGTAAGCGGCAGGGAACTGGATACCGTTGTTGAGTACAGCAAAACCAACCCTGATGTTGCCGGTGCACGCATGACCGGTGCAGGATTTGGCGGCTGTGCTATAGCATTGGTAAAGGAAGCAGCATTTGAGAAATTTGCAAAAGAGGTGACTGAATATTACACCCAGAAAATCGGTTACGCACCATCTGTTTATAGTTCATTAATTGGCGATGGCGTTGGATTATTAAAGGAAGAATCCGCGATCAGGGCATAAAGCATCAGGATTAGCTATATTTGCCGTTTTATTGCCAAATAATACTGCAAATGACTAACGACCCGATAACCAACGACTATAAAAAGCTAAAGCTGGATGAACTGAACCGCGCCTCTGTTGATGAGTTTAAAGCGCAGAAGAAACTCCCGGTTGCTGTTGTGTTAGACAATGTGCGGAGTATGCATAATATTGGCTCCATATTCCGCACATCTGATGGTTTCGCGGTTGAACAGATCTGCCTTTGCGGTATTACTGCCCAGCCCCCTCATCGTGAAATTGAAAAAACCGCACTCGGTGCCACGCAATCCATAAACTGGTTATACTTTGAGGATACGTTGCATGCAGTTGAGCATTTGCGAAATGAGGGTTACCAGATCATAGCCATTGAGCAAGCCCAAAACAGCATCATGTTGAATGATTTCAGCCCTGCCGGGGATGAAAAATATGCCCTTATTTTTGGTAACGAGGTAAATGGTGTAAGCGATGATGTTATGCAAAAGATTGATGCATGTATTGAAATCCCGCAGTTTGGCACCAAGCATTCCTTTAATATTGTTGTATCTGCAGGTATTGTTTTGTGGGATTTTTTCTCGAAGATGATCGGTTAGGATAGAATCCGGGGATAAGAGTCAGAAAGCAATAAAATTATTTATTGCTAAATTAGCTTTGTTCAACAACACAATGAACTGAAGAACCAATGAACTTAGCACAGAAACTTCAGATAAAGGCAGGCTCAAAGTGGCTGTTATTTAATGCGCCAGCTAATTACTTACCTATAATTGAACCCTTACCCCATAATGTACACATCAGCTATGAGCCTGAAGGCACTTATAACGGCATACAGCTATTTATTAATAATGCTATTGATCTGACGGTTTTATTAGGCACCATCAAATCTGTATTAAAGCCTGAAACCATATTCTGGGTCACCTATCCCAAGAAAAGTTCAGGCGTTGATAGCGGGTTGGAAATGACGGGGAGTTGGGATGAACTTACCAATCTTGGTTTAAGAATTGTTACCTCTGTATCCGTAAATGAAACCTGGACCGCATTGCGATTTAAACCTGCTGAATTAACTAAACTCTCTGATAGTCGCAATGCCAACATATCTAAAAATGAGTACGGTGATTATATCGATATTGAAAACAAACAGATAACATTGCCTACGGATATTGCCGAAGCTTTACAGGATAAACCACAGGCTATGGCCTTTTATCAGCAACTCTCTTATTCCAATAAAAAAGAATATGTGATTTGGATCTTATCCGCCAAACAGGAAAAAACACGCGAGGATAGGTTGATTAAGATGGTAGATAAATTACTTGATAAGAAGAAAAATCCTGTTGAAAAATAATATTATTATGTCACTTATTCTCCGCGCGTCATTGCGAGGTACGAAGCAATTCCCGATTAGCAGATCCGCCCTGTATAGCTGGGGATTGCTTCGTACCTCGCAATGACGCGCGGCTAAAAATAAAACATAAAGACGCAAAGTATTGCGCCTCTACATAAAACACCAATTAACCACCTAAATTAAACAACATGAGTGCACAACCATTTGTAATTGAACAAACTTACAATGCTCCTGTAAGCAAAGTATGGGCGGCATTAACCGACCATAACAAAATGAAGGAATGGTACTTTCAACTGGAAGATTTCAAGCCTGAAGTGGGTTTTAAATTTACTTTTGAGGGCGGTTCAGAAGAAAAGACGTATATCCACCTTTGCGAGATAACTGAAGTTATCCCGGAGAAAAAGCTTACTCACAGTTGGGTTTATGAAGACTATCCGGGCGAAACCTACGTAACCTGGGAGCTGTTTGATGAAGGTGACAAAACCCGTTTAAAACTTAATCACACAGGCCTCGAAACCTTCCCGCAGGATAACAAAGATTTTGCAAAAGAAAGCTTTGCAAAAGGCTGGACATATATTACGGGTACTTCGCTGAAGGAATATCTGGAGAAATAATCCTCCTTAAAAAACTTACGGAGTTTCATTCTATCAACATCTTCTCTCCCATTTGTCATTCTGAGCGATAGCGAAGAATCTTTAAAGCGCTGAACCGCCGGAAAGTTTCTTCGCTATCGCTCAGAATGACAGTAAAAGATAATGCTCAACAAAAAAAGCCGGACATATATCCGGCTTGAGTTGATTGGTTAATAAAGGCTGCGTATTATTATTAATTACCCCTTCTGGGGTTAGGGGGTTAAAAAACCTGTTCGAACATATTTACAGCGTCCTTGCTTTCCAAGGTAGAGTGCCCCATCAGGAACTCATCTACTTTGCGGGCACATTCACGGCCTTCGGATATTGCCCAAACTACCAGTGATTGTCCCCTGCGCATATCGCCTGCTGAGAACACTTTGCTTACGTTGGTACGGTAAGTAACATCATTAGCGTTTACGTTTTTGCGTACATCAAGTTCAACGCCTAATTTTTTAAGCAACCCTTCGTGCTGCGGATGCAAGAAACCCATCGCCAGGAAAACCCTTTGGCAAGGTATCTCACGTTCCGAACCTTCAACCTCGGTAAATTTCACCGGGCGGCCCAGTACGTCAACTTCCCAGCTAACATCACTTACCCTGATGGCTCTCAGTTCACCGTTTTCGTCGCCTAAAAACTCTTTGGTGTTGATACCCCAATAACGGTCAGCGCCTTCCTCGTGCGAACTGGTCACTTTTAGCACCATTGGGTATGTTGGCCAAGGCATGTGCTGTGTACGTGCCTCAGGCGGCCTGAACATCACCTCAAATTGCTTTACTGATGCTGCACCCTGGCGGTTTGATGTACCCACGCAATCAGAACCGGTATCACCGCCACCAATTACAACTACATCTTTGCCTGTTGCAAAAATATCCTCAGCATCAAATTTACTGTCGCCAACACGTTTGTTTTGTTGTTTTAAAAAGTCCATCGCGAAATGGATGCCTTTCAATTCCCTGCCTGGCATAGGTAAGTTACGTGGGATGGTTGAACCACCGCTCAATACTACCGCGTCATGGCTACGCACCACTTCTTCGGCCGAAAGATCTTTACCTACTTCAACATTATATTTAAACTCAACCCCATCCTCTTCCATAACTTGTATACGGCGGTCGATGATCCATTTTTCAAGTTTGAAATCAGGGATACCATAGCGTAATAAGCCACCAGCTTTATCATCGCGTTCGTAAACGGTAACTGAGTGACCTGCTTTGCTTAGTTGCGCAGCGGCAGCCAATCCAGCCGGACCAGAACCTATAACAGCAACCTTTTTACCTGTTTTAATAACAGGCGCAGTAGGTTTTACCAGGTTATTAGCGTAAGCTATCTCAATAATATGCTTTTCAATTTCCTCAATAGCAACCGCTGGTTTGTTTATACCCAGCACACATGCCGACTCGCACGGAGCCGGGCAAATTCTGCCGGTAAACTCCGGAAAGTTATTGGTTGATGATAATATCTGGTAAGCTTCTTCCCAGTTTTTACGATACACGGCATCGTTAAACTCAGGAATAATGTTACCCAGCGGGCATCCTGAATGACAGAATGGAATGCCGCAGTTCATACACCTTGCAGATTGCTGATTTAATTTTTCATCAGAATATAGCCCAACAAACTCATTATAATTTTTAACACGTTCTGCAGGTGATACTTTTTCAGGGAGTTCCCTATTAAACTCCTGAAATCCTGTTACTTTTCCCATTCTTAGCTTACAGTTTGATATTGTAATTTTTCTAAAACTTTTTTATACTCTTTTGGATATACCTTAACAAATTGCGCAGATACTTTATTCCAGTTGTTCAACAGCTCCTGGGCTACTTTACTGCCTGTTAATTGTATGTGCTTGCGCAATAATGAAAGGATCTCCTCCTCGTCTTTAATTGATAGCGGATCAAGGTCGACCATCTCCATGTTGCAGTTTTCAGCAAATGTGTTGTCAGGGTTATAAACCCATGCAATACCACCGCTCATGCCTGCAGCAAAGTTTCTGCCTGTTTTTCCTAATATCAGCGCACGTCCTCCGGTCATGTACTCACAACCGTGATCGCCTATGCCCTCAACAACAGTAGTTGCACCAGAGTTACGTACGGCAAAACGCTCGCCTGCCATACCACCGATGAATACCTCACCCGATGTTGCTCCATACAGGGCAACGTTACCAATGATGATATTATCTTCAGGCGTAAATGTTGCTTTTTCTGAAGGATAGATAGCGAGTTGCGCACCGGATAAACCTTTACCTACATAGTCATTGGCTTCGCCTTCCAGCTCAAAAGCAATACCCTTGGTTGTGAAAGCTCCGAAACTTTGTCCGGCGGAACCTTTGAATTTAAAGTTGATGGTATTATCAGGTAAGCCTGCTGAACCGTAGATCTTCGAGATCTCATTCGATAATAAAGTACCTAAAGTACGGTCCGTATTTTTAACATCGTAAGTAGCAAATACCGGGGTTTTATCCTCAAGCGCAGGTTTTGCTGCTTCCCACAATTGCAAATCAAGGATAGCATCCATGCCATGATCCTGTTTTTCGCTATTATACAGTGTTAAACCTTTAGCATTAGTTACCGGATGCAATAAGCCTGAAAGATCGATCTTTTTGGCTTTCCAGTTTTGCAGATTATCTTTTACTTTCAGGAACTGAACGCGGCCAACCATTTCGTTAATGGTACGGAAGCCTAATTCAGCCATGATCTCGCGCAGCTCTTCAGCCATAAAGCGGAACAAGTTTACTACGTGCTCTGGTTTACCTGAGAATAGTTTCCTTAATTCAGGATCCTGTGTAGCAACACCCACCGGGCAGGTATTTAAATGGCATTTACGCATCATGATACAGCCGCCTGCTACAAGGGCCGCAGTTGCAACACCCCATTCTTCAGCGCCTAATAAAGCTGCGATAGCCAAATCGCGACCGGTTTTTAGCTGACCATCTGTTTGCAGTACCACACGGCTGCGCAGTTTGTTGCGTACCAGTGTTTGATGAGCTTCAGATAAACCAAGCTCCCAAGGTAGGCCTGCATGTTTTACAGAGCTTATTGGCGACGCACCTGTACCACCATCATAACCGGCGATCAGGATAACATCGGCATGTGCTTTTGCAACACCTGCTGCTATAGTACCTACACCAGCTTTTGATACCAGCTTAACGTTGATACGTGCGGCACGGTTAGCATTTTTAAGGTCGAATATTAATTGCGCCAAGTCCTCGATTGAATAAATATCGTGGTGCGGCGGCGGAGAGATCAAACCTACACCTGGCGTTGAGTGACGGGTTTTTGCGATCCAGTCATCCACCTTATGGCCCGGCAGCTGACCACCTTCGCCCGGTTTTGCACCCTGCGCCATTTTAATCTGCAGCTCATCAGCATTGGTAAGATAGTTTGATGTAACCCCGAAACGTGCTGATGCCACTTGCTTAATAGCCGAGCGCATTGAATCGCCATTGGCCATTTTTATATAGCGCATTTCATCCTCACCACCCTCACCGGTATTGCTTTTGCCGCCAATGCGGTTCATAGCAATTGCCATAGTGCTGTGTGCCTCATGCGAGATAGACCCGAACGACATGGCGCCTGTTGCAAAGCGTTTCATGATGTTTTCAGCCGGTTCAACCTCATCTATGCTGATAGCTTCGCGGTGGTGCGTAAAATCAAGTAAGCCACGGATGGTGAAATGCTTTTCGCCCTGTTCGTTAATTACACGGGCATAGTTTTTATAAACGTTGTAATCGTTGCTGCGGGTCGCGTGCTGTAATAAATGCACAGTTGTTGGGTTAAACAAGTGTGCTTCGCCGCGGCGTTTCCATTGGTAAATCCCACCTTCAGGCAATAAATGGCTCTCGGTGTTCGAGCTACCAAAACCTATCTTGTGTTTACAAAGTGATTCGCGGGCAATTTCATCAAGGCCCAAACCTTCAATACGGGTTACTGCCCCGCAGAAGTATTTGCTAACAACATCCTTGTTTAAGCCTAATATTTCGAAGATCTGTGAACCATGGTATGATTGCAGCGTAGAGATTCCCATTTTTGAGAAGATCTTCAGCAAGCCATCATTTACTGATTTTACGTAGTTCTTTAATAAGTATTTTTCGTCGAGGCTGGTTTCTAAGCTACCATCTCTCTTAACAGTTTGAATGGTTGACAGTGCCAGGTACGGGTTGATTGCAGTAGCGCCAAATGCCAGTAAACAAGCGAAGTGGTGCACTTCCCAAACGTCGCCTGCTTCAACAACGAGACCTACAGAACCGCGGCGACCTTTTTTGATCAGGTGGTGGTGCACTGCAGATACCGCCAGTAACGAAGGAATAGGCGCGTGTTCTGAATCGATAGCGCGGTCTGACAAGATCAGTACCTCGAAACCGTCATCAACAGCATCCTCAGCATAACGGCAAACGCGCTCAATACCTTTTTGCATTGAACCCGGCAGGCCATCAGCCTTAAAGTAAGTTTGCAGCGTTTTAGCGTGGAACATACCGGTATCAATACTTCTCAGTTTCTCTAACTGATGGTTTTTTAATATCGGGTGTTTCAGCGTTACGCAATGGCAATGCATTTTATCTTCATCCAGTAAATTGCCGTTGTTACCTATAAAAGTAGCCAAACTCATTACCAAACGCTCACGTATCGGGTCGATAGGCGGATTAGTAACCTGGGCAAAGTATTGTTTAAAATAGCTAGATAAATGCTGTGGTTTATCAGATAATATCGCCAAAGGAACATCAGTACCCATTGATCCGATCGGCTCTTTACCATCAATAGCCATTGGTTTAATGATGGTATCGATATCCTCGCGGCTGTAGCCAAACACCTGCTGGTAACGGAAAACCGCGTCGGGTGCCAGGTCGGCAAATACTAAACGTGGTTCAGCAAGTTCACCTAAATTAATTTTATAGTTTTCTAACCAACGGCCATATGGCTGGCGCGATGCTATCTGATGTTTAATTTCATCATCAGTAATGATCTTACCTTTTTCAGTATCGATCAACAGCATTTTACCTGGCTGCAGACGACCTTTTTTGATAACAGTCGACTCATCAATGGTTAATACGCCAGCTTCAGATGCAGCTATAACGCGGCCATCATTGGTGATCACATAACGTAATGGGCGCAGGCCGTTCCTGTCTAACAAAGCACCTACCAGTTTACCATCGGTAAATGTTATGGCAGCAGGGCCATCCCATGGTTCCATTATTGTAGCGTGGAACTCATAGAAAGCCTTTTTGATCGGGTCCATTTGTTCGTTACCATCCCAGGCCTCTGGCACCAGCATCATCATTACATGTGGTAATGAGCGGCCGGAGTGTAAAAGGATCTCGATGATGTTATCCAAACACGCTGAATCCGACTGGTTGTTATCAATAACCGGCAATAACATCTCCATCTCATCATTGGTGAAATAAGCTGAAGCGTAAGATTTTAAGCCTGAATAGAACCAGTTAAGGTTACCGGTTAAGGTATTGATCTCGCCATTGTGAGCGATCAGCCTGAAAGGTTGTGCCAGTTTCCATGACGGGAATGTATTGGTTGAGAAACGCGAGTGGATCATGGCAAAGCCTGATGCAATACGCGGATCAGAAAGATCAGCATAATAGTTGCGCAGCTGGTAAGTGGTTAGCTGGCCCTTATAAATAATAGTTTTACAGGATAGTGAAGTAAAATAAAAGTACTCAGCCGCTCCGCTAATGGTTTCGGTGATGGTTTTATTAATATATCTTCTTAGTACGTATAGCTTACGCTCAAAATCGTCGGTGTTGGTAATATGGTGCGGCCTTAAAATAAACAGCTGCTCGCAATCAGGTTCAACAGCACGGGCGGTTTCGCCAATAACTGATGAATTTACCGCTACTTTACGGTAGCCTAATTTATGTAATCCAAGCTTTTCAATAGCATTGGTTATAACATTACGGCAGGCTTTCTTAACTGAAGGATCTTTTGGGAAAAATATCATCCCTACACCGTACTCGCCGGGTTCAGGCAGGCTCATCTCAAGGTTTGAGCATTCTTCCATCAAAAATTCATGGGGTAACTGAATTAGTATACCGGCACCATCGCCGCTATCAGGGTCACATCCGCACGCGCCTCTATGCTCCATATTCTCGAGCATGGTAAGGGCATTATCAATAATCTTATTCGACTTATGTCCGTTAATGTTGGTTATAAACCCTGTCCCGCAGGAATCGTGTTCAAATTCTGGCCTATAAAGGCCCTGGTGGCTATCATCTTGGTTCATCGTAAAAACTAACCGTTTAAAACTAGGTGTAATCACGAAGTTACAAAATGTGAAAAAAAATTACGATTTTTTCTTAATTTTTGGGATTATTTTAAAATTACACACCCTAAAAATGCTATAATTTAGAATTTGATAAATATAAAGCGTTTATTATTAAAAAAATCATAATTAAAATCATAAAATCAAACAGAATTTTATTCCAAACCCACCTATTTATACCAAATTAGATGGGTTTTAAATGCGCTTTTATGAATACTTACACTATTTTATTCTTTTTATTTATCTCGCCAGCCACCACTTTTAGCTATATTAACTTAACATTAATGGCATAATTACTTTACATTAGTTCAAAACTGAATATCGCTCCTATCTATTATCAAGATGATTATCGGGCAAATACCGATCTTAGTGAATATGGTAATTAATATTAATTTTGCGCCAAATTAGATCAGGCATATGTCAGCAAAAAATAAAGCAGTTTTTTTAGACCGGGATGGAGTATTGAACCAGGAAATGGGCGATTACGTTTGCCGTATTGAGGATTTTCATATACTCGACAACTTCGACGCCCTAAAAACATTGCAGGATAAAGGTTACCTGCTGATAGTTGCCACCAACCAGGGCGGCTTAGCCAAAGGTTGGTATACCGAAGATGAACTGGCAAAAATGCACGGCGAGCTCAGAAAACAATACAAGGAACATGGTGTTGAATTCACGGATATGTATTATTGCCCGCACCATCCTAATTTTACCGGCGAGTGTGATTGCCGCAAACCTAAACCCGGTTTATTGTTAAGAGGTATTGAAAAATATAACATCGACCCGGCCCAATCTTATTTTATTGGCGACAGGGAGCGCGATGTGGAAGCAGGCACTGCCGCAGGCGTAAAAGGAATTTTAATTAACAGCGATCAACCAATAAGTACGATATTAGATTTGATAAAGTAATAATCATACATGACTTTACCTAAATACTTAAAAAATCTCGATTCACTTTTAGCTGCCATAGCGGGTTTTTATGCTGTACATTTATACACAGCCTACAGCGGCATCGGCATCTCGCCCGATTCAATAATGTATGCCAGCACCGCCCGTAATATATATGAACATGGCTCACTGCTAACGTTCAATGGCTCACCGCTGGTTTTCTTCCCGGTTTTTTATCCATTCTTTTTAAGTATTGTATTATTTATTTCAAGGGTCGATACCGTTACGGCCGCACCTTATCTCAACGGTTTATTATTTGCCGCTGTAATATTTGCTACCGGCTATATCGTATCGAAATTTAAATCAGGATCGCTTATTTATAAGTGGCTTATATTAATAGCATTGGTATTAAGCCCTGCCCTGCTGGAGATCTATACCTATTTATGGTCTGAAACGCTGTTTATACTGGAGACAGTCCTCTTCGTGCTCGTTTACCGTAACTATATGCTGAAGCACACCATGAAAAGCCTTTGGCTGCTTAGTTTGCTGGTTGCCATAAGTTGCATAACCCGTTATGCAGGCGTTACGCTGATAGGCGCAGGCGGATTACTAATGTTATTGGATGATGAACTGACCATCCGCAAGAAAATACAACACGTGCTGATATTTGGCTTTGCATCCATTTCACTATTAGTATTAAACCTGATAAAAAACCGCCTTTCAACAGGCTTAAGCACCGGTACCCGTGAACCAGCCGTAACCCCGCTGAGCAAAAACCTGTACTACGCAGGCACTGTAATGTGCGATTGGATGGGCTTACCCAACACCTTCTACCCCTACGCTATAGCTATAGCATGTATTATATTAATATCATTGGTGGCTTTGCTGGCCTGGCGCGCTTATAACCGCCAAATGAATACCACGGAAAACATCGTGATCATGTTTGCCACATTCTATGGCATTTTTATTCCGGTGCTGGCCAGCGTGTCGCGTTTTGAGCCATTGAACAGTCGTTTGTTGTCGCCCATGTTTGTTTGTTTGCTAATAGCTTGCACCAGTTGGGTGCCGGATATATTAAATGGCTTACAGCTTAAAAAACAACTGGTGTATGCTATTCCGTTTGTTATACTCATGCTGGCCTTCGAGTATTCGGTAGGTGCCACAGATTACCAGCGTTATGATGATGAAGGTGATTATGGCGTACCCGGCTATACCGATGACGACTGGAACACTTCTAAATTTATCACCTTCCTGAAAACACACCAGAGTATTTATAAACCAGGAGTACCCAAATATTCAGATGCCGACGAAGCAGTGTATTTCTTTACAGGAAGTACGGCAACTCTCCTACCGCATCGTTATTTCACCAATACTGTTTCCCATTTTTATGGGGTAAAACATTATTATCTGATCTGGTTTAAAAATTTAAATAATACCGAATTGATCGGCCTGAAAGACATCCAGGAGCATCATAAACTAACCACGTTATACTCATTTCCCGAAGGCGCGGTGTATGAATATAATGCTGACGATAAATAATTCATCATCAGTATTATTGTATTAATATTCCAATATTAAAGCCAGACGAAAGTTCACACAATTATTCTATTTTACAATCGAATCTTGTCATCTCCACAAATGGCACTTTTCGGAGCAGAATTATCTCTACAATATTTGATGGCATAAAAAGTTGGATCAAAAGATCTCAATACGCTATCGATAATTTGTAACATACTTGATACATTTTACTATAACCTGCTAAAAATTCAGTTATTTTAGTTAAAACTTCCTTCCTTATCATGAAAAAATCTATACTTTATATCATATCGGTTTGTTTTTTCTTTTCGTGCGGTAAGGACAGCAAACACACATCTACAGCTGCTACTCCTCCTCCGGGCGGTAAAACATATAGTATCAGTTTTAATGTTAACACATCAAATACAGCAACTAATACAATAACCAACGCAACCGGTGTGAGAACAAACAGCATACACGCCGCGGCATTAATACCTGTTTCCGGTTTCGCAAATCAACTTCAGTATTGGGTATATAATAGCGCCGGAAACCTGATAACCCAGTTATATCAAACCCAGGCCACCGTAAATTTTGGAAAGATAACCGATACGTTTACAGCAGGTACTTATAATATTGTAATAGTAGCACAAAATTACCGGGGAACTCCGCTAATCCCGATATCAGCCCCATCGAATTTTCCAGGAGCGATCAATCTAAATGGCAATGATACTTTTTTTAAAACTTACCCGCTTACGGTTTCTGATACTACTTCAAACCAAAATATAACGCTTAATCGTATCGATGGAGAATTACAGATAAAAGTAACCGACTCTATACCAGTTTCTGCAAAAACGCTGGGAATTATTGTGACTTGGGATCGAGAGATAACTACTTCTACAGGCTTGCCTGATATTCAAAGTACTTTAAACTACCAGGTGCCGCTTCCTGATTCTGTAAAAGGAAAAACAAACTTTACTTTAACAACCTACATAGCAAATACAACTGAGCCTATCACTGTAAATATTTATGGTGCCGACGCATCCGGAGTTAAATTTGCAACTGCCACAGTTGATAGTGTTAGATGCTTAGTAAACACACGAACAATTTTAGCGGGCAATTTATTCAGTATCAGAAATACTGATTTCAATGTTACATTTAATAATACATGGTCTGCTACACCTATAATTATTTCATTCAGTAACCGCCCATCACCAATTATTCAGCCAAGTAAATAATTAAACTAATTATAATGAAAAATATTTTTACAGGTTTAGTGCTTTTCTGCATAGTGCTGGCATCCTGCAAAAAGGATAATAAAAAGCTAACATCTCCGTCTAATAAACTAGTTAAAGTAACCTTTGGTGTTGCTGATTTTTCGGAACAACATGTTGGCTTCGCCACAAATAGTTTAAAAATAACCAATGCTTTAATAAGAAACGATGCCACTCCGATTGTTTATGTACCGGCCGTTCAGCAACCGTTATATAATGAAATATTTTATTTAGTATATGATAGCAATGGCAAATATGTTCATCAAATAAATCAGTACCAGGGTAACCCAGGTTTTGGAACAATCAACGATCAGTTGTCGCCTGGCAAATATTCCATTTTTATTATAGGTGGTCAAACTTATGGTTCCGGGAGTTCTATTAAAAAGGAATTAAAATTATTTAACTCACTAGGTTATATCCCTTCACAACAGTTTTTTTATTATCTTCCATACAATGGATCTACTACCCCTCTTAATGACACCTTTTATAAATCCATCAGTTTAGATTTAACCGATGAAGGTACCAACCAAAATATAGTCCTGAATCGTATTGTTGGACAGTTAAATATAGTAATTCAGGATGCTATTCCCGCAGGAATTACTAAAATTCATATAAACGCAACGCCTTCATCTTCTATATTTATGTTATCTACCGGCCTCGCTGTTGCAGGTACTGCTGCTGATCCTGAACCATACGATGCTGATTTTCCTATTGCCAGTAATCTTATCGGAACTACAAATTATGGCATGTCTAATATATTAGGTACTCCAACCATTCCAACAGCGGTTACAATTACGGCAATGGACAGTTCGGGAAATATAATTGCTCAAAAAACAATTTCAAATGTTATGATTAAAGCAAATACACAAACCATCTTACAGGGAAATCTTTTTGGCGATGCGGGAACAGGCTCAACAGTAACCGGAACAACACTGGCTGCAGATACCGGTTGGATAACAGCGCCCATAACTTACCACTTTTAAAAAACGACGTAATTCAAACATTAAACGGCTTAACTTATTTTTTTATTTAAACAAGCAGATTGCTTACAATTCAGATAATCAACAACTAAGCCACACAATTGTATTTTCTCAACAATTACCGGAAAACCTGAAAAAATTGTTACTTTTGTATCCCGTACACAAACATTTTATTCCGGCCTAAAACCGGGATTAAAATCACAAAAGATTTATGACTAAATACATATTTGTTACGGGCGGCGTTACTTCGTCGTTAGGAAAAGGCATTATTTCAGCTTCACTGGCTAAACTTTTGCAATCACGCGGCTACAGCGTAACTATTCAAAAATTCGATCCCTACATTAACATTGACCCCGGAACGCTTAACCCCTATGAGCACGGCGAATGCTATGTTACCGAAGATGGTGCTGAAACCGATCTTGACCTTGGCCACTACGAGCGTTTCCTGAACAGGCCTACCTCTAAAGCAAATAATATTACTACCGGCCGTATCTACCAAAATGTGATCAACAAAGAACGCGAAGGTGCTTTTTTAGGCAAAACAGTACAGGTAGTACCGCACATAACCGATGAGATAAAAAGAAACATCCGCATACTGGGCGAGAGTGGTGAGTACGATATCGTGATCACCGAATTAGGCGGTACCGTGGGTGATATCGAGTCATTACCATACATCGAGGCTGTAAGGCAATTCAGGTGGGAAGTGGGCAGCAGCAATTCGCTGGTTATTCACTTAACACTTATCCCTTTCCTGGCAGCAGCGGGCGAGCTAAAAACCAAACCTACACAGCACTCTGTTAAAATGCTGTTGGAGTACGGTATCCAGCCTGATATACTGGTTTGTCGTACCGAACACCACTTAACTAACGATATCAGAAAAAAAATTGCATTATTTTGTAACGTAAACATCAATGCAGTAATCGAATCAATTGACGCGTCAACTATATATGATGTGCCATTACTGATGTTGAAAGAACAGTTAGACAAAACCGTATTAACAAAATTAAAGCTATCGCACAAAAATGAGCCCAGCCTTGAAAACTGGAAAGAATTTTTGGGCCGCTTAAAAAACCCTACATCCGAAGTAAGGATTGGCCTTGTAGGTAAATATGTTGAATTGCCCGACGCCTATAAATCAATTGTTGAATCATTTATACACGCGGGTGCTAAAAATGAGTGTAAAGTTAAGGTTGATTACATCCACTCCGAGCAATTAACGGTTGATAACGCGGTTGAACGCCTTAAAGGCCTGCATGGTGTATTAGTAGCACCGGGCTTTGGTCAGCGTGGTTTTGAGGGTAAAATTGAGGCAATCCGTTATGTACGTGAAAACAATATCCCTTTCTTTGGGATCTGTTTAGGTATGCAGTGTGCCGTTGTTGAATTTGGACGTAATGTTTTGGGCTTGAAAGATGCAAACAGCACCGAAATGAACCCTGAAACGGAATTTCCGGTGATCAACATGATGGAAGATCAGAAGAAAGTGATTCATAAAGGCGGTACAATGCGTCTGGGGGCTTATCCATGCGATTTGAAAAAGAACAGTAAAGCTGCCGCGATATATGGCAAAGCGCACATCAGCGAACGCCACAGACACCGTTACGAATTCAATAACACCTACCTGAAAGACTATGAAAACGCCGGTTTAACACCATCAGGCATCAACCCGGAAAACAATCTGGTTGAGATAGTTGAACTTAAAAACCACCCTTTTTTCATAGGCGCGCAATTTCACCCGGAATTAAAATCAACTGTTGCTAATCCTCACCCACTTTTTATTAACTTTGTCGCCGCTTCGCTGGCTTACGCCCGAAAGAAATAAGTAATTGTTGAATACATATAATGGATAGAAATTCGTTCACAGGATTATTCCTGATCATGCTGATAATTTTTGGCTCGTTTTATTTGCTAAAACCATCAAAACAAGAGATCAAAAAAGAACAGGAAAAGCAGCATATAGATTCCTTAAAAAAAGCTGGTAAGCTAACTGCGGCTACAGCAGCCAAAACAGATACGGCTAAAGCAGCAGCTGTAAAGGTTGATTCCGCGCAGTTAAAAGGCGCTTTCGGCCCGGCATTGACAGGCACTGAAAAGTTTATCACACTTGAAAATAAAGACCTTCGCTTAAAATTAACTACCCATGGCGGTAGAATCTATTCAGTTGAGTTAAAAAACTTTAAAACGTTTGATGGCAAACCGCTCATTTTATTTGATGGTACCCAAAACAGCTTCGGTGTAAACTTTGCTGCCGAAAACAAAAATTTTGATACCAACAACCTGTACTTTACATCAGCTACAACCGGGCTTACCGTTGCTGATAAAGATTCAGGTTCGGTTACCTTACGTTTAAACTACAGTGCTACCCAGTATGTAGATTATGTTTATACGCTGAATGGTACCGGTTACAAAGTAGGTTTCACTATTAAACCAACCGGACTTGACAACGTAGTTGCCAACAGCAATACGCTTAATATCAATTGGACCGCCTACCTGCTTAAACAGGAAAAGGACATGGAACTTGAGCGCCGCTATTCAACTGTGTACTACAAAACGCTTGATAATACCGTTGATTACCTGAGCGAAAACAAAGACGATCAAAAGGACATTACCGATAGCAAAGCACAATGGGTTTCATTTAAAGCGCACTTTTTCTCTGGTGTAATTTTGGCCAATAATGGCTTTGCAAAAACCAACATTTCAGTTGCTACCGATACCAGCGACCACGTAGGTATTAAACAAATGAAAGCCGACCTGCAGCTTGCAAAAAGCGCAGATGGCACATTCCCAATGACCTTCTTTTTCGAGCCAAACCAGTTTCACATGTTGCAAGCTGAAGGTTATGGCTTGGAAAAACAGATCAACTTAGGTCCGGGCCCGTTAAAATATATCAACAGGTTTGCTACACTGCCGGTGTTTGATTTCCTTAAACAGTTTAACTGGAACTACGGCTTAATTATATTAGCGCTTACCGTTATCTTAAAGCTGGTTTTATCACCGCTTACTTATAAATCATATTTATCAATGGCCAAAATGAGGGTTTTAAAACCTGAAATGGACGAGATAAAAGCTAAAGTTGGAGAAGATAACCCTACCCTGTTACAACAGGAATACCTGAAACTTTATAAAAAGGCAGGTGTAAATCCACTGGGTGGTTGTTTGCCATTGCTGATACAAATGCCGATAGTGTTCGCATTCTTCCGCTTTTTCCCAAGCTTGTTTGAGTTGCGCGGACAGAGTTTCCTGTGGATGCATGACTTATCGACTTACGATGCGGTAATCACGTTCCCACACATCCCGTTGATCGGTGATCACTTAAGTTTGATGTGTTTATTGATGACCATATCAACTTTGATATACACTTACTTTAACAACCAGATCTCGGGTGCTACAGGCCAAATGAAATACATCGGTTACATTACACCGATCATATTCCTGGCTACACTGAACAGCTACCCATCAGGTTTGAATTATTACTACTTTTTAGCTAACATGCTAACCTTCCTGCAACAATACCTGATCAGGTTTATGGTTGACGATAAGAAGATCCACGCGCAGATCCAGGAGAACAAAAAGAAACCCGAAGATGCTAAAAAGAAAAAATCAGGTTTCCAGGCACGTATGGAAGAAATGATGAAACAAAAACAACTGGCGGATTCAAAAAAGAAGTAAATTTTTAGTCCGAAAGTCGGGAAAGACCGAAAGTCCGGAAGTTTTAATATAGCAAAAGAGCCCGTTAGTTTCTAACGGGCTCTTTTGCTATATCCCTTTTAGACTTCCTGTCTTCCGGACTTTCGGTCTTCCCCGACTTTCCGACTTTTTTAAAAAACACTAACATTATTAGCAAACAATACTTACATTTACAACCATGTATGCAATTGTTGATATTGAGACTACCGGGGGGCATGCCAGCGCTAATGGCATAACAGAAATTGCTATATGCATACATAATGGCAAAAAGGTAATTGAACGTTATTCAACCCTTGTAAACCCTCAGCGGGATATTCCTATCTACATCAGCGCGTTAACCGGTATCACCAATGATATGGTGCGTGAGGCCCCGCTTTTTGAGGATGTGGCCCATGATGTTTACCACCTGCTGAACGGCAAGATATTCGTTGCTCATAATGTAAACTTCGATCATTCTTTTGTACGATATCATTTACTGGCTTCTGGGTATGATCTGCAATGTAATAAACTGTGTACCGTAAGGCTTGGGCGTAAAATACTGCCGGGCCTGCCATCATACAGCCTGGGCAAACTTTGCCATCATTTGGGTATTAACAATGAAAGCCGCCACCGTGCTGCTGGTGATGCCGAAGCTACTTCGCAACTCTTCACCCTGCTGCTGCAAAGCGACAAGGGTAATCATATTCCCGAAGCCTTAAAACAACGCTCGAAAGAGCAGGTTCTTCCACCCCATCTTCCTAAAAAAGACCTGGATCAATTGCCTAATATGCCCGGCGTATATTATTTCCACGATGAAAAAGGAAAAGTGATCTATGTAGGCAAAGCCAAAAATCTGAAGAAACGGGTAAGCAGTCACTTTGCAGGTAACAATCCCGGCTTGCAGCGACAAGAGTTCCTGCGTAATATTTGCCACATCACCTACCAGCAGTGCGGTACCGAGTTGATTGCCTTTGTACTGGAAGCAGTTGAAATAAAACGTCTTTGGCCTAAATACAACCGTTCATTAAAACGCTTCGAACACGCATATGCGCTATATGCTTTTGAAGATCAAAGTGGGTATCTCCGTTTGGCTGTCGACAAGCACCGCAAATACAATACACCTTTATATACCTGTAATACTTTGCTGGAGGGCCACGGTTTATTGGTTAAGCTGATTGAAACCTTCGATCTATGTCCGAAACTCTGTTTTGTACAACGCAATACCGAACCATGCATAGGCACTATCAAAGCATCATGCGCTTGTACAGGTCACGAAAGCCCGAATGATTATAACAAAAAGGTAAACCTGGCTATCGACGAATTAAAGCAGGCGTTACCCACGTACGCCATTCGCGATGAAGGCCGTACAGGCGAAGAAAATAGCTGTATTCTGATTGAAAAAGGACAGTTTTACGGCATGGGCTACATTTCCCATTATTTTGATGTAGATAACCTGCAACAATTAAAAAATCATCTTACACCCTACCCGGGTAATGATTATATAAAGAATATGGTATCTAATTATGCTACACGCTTCCCGGAACGGAAGGTGGTGTTTGCGTAAGTAATACTTTATACCCCCATTGTCATTTCGACCGGAGGGAGAAATCTTCTGCAATAATATATGGCGTAAATACGTGGCGAAGAAGATTTCTCCTTCCAGTCGAAATGACAATAACTTTTTTCCCCAAAGTTATTATTTTATCAAAAAAGTAGAATTCAATAACACAATAGCGCTGTCCGCTGGTTATTTATATATCATTCACCAATAAAACCACTACCATGGATAGCATTAACAAACAACAGCCCGAAGATAATTTCAAAAATTTAGAAGGCACCGAAGCATGGGCAAAAGCAAAGGAAATAGCCGAAAGCGCTAAAACATGCTTCTTTTGCTCCGGCATTAAAAATGGATTACCATTCTCAACCCGCCCTATGTCGTTCCAGAAAATTGACGATAATGGAGACTTTTGGTTCCTGAGCGCTAACGACAGTCAAAAAAACGCGGATATACAATCTGACCCAATGGTACAGCTATTATTCCAGGAATCAGCACATTCGGGTTTTTTAACCCTCTATGGCATAGCCGAAATAAGTACCGACAAAGCGAAAATTGATGAACTTTGGGAACCAATAATAAAAACCTGGTTCACCGAAGGAAAGGATGATCCACGCATTACGGTAATAAAAGTATCACCAACACAGGGCTATTACTGGGATAACAAGCATGGTGACGCCATAGCATTCATAAAAATGGCAGCCGGCGCAGTGTTAGGGAAAACTTTTGATGATTCTATTGAAGGTAAATTGGAACCTGAAGAAGGAAGTACGGTTAATTAAATATCTATGATTCTAATTGTCATTTCGACCGGAGGGAGAAATCTTCTGCAAGCGACTCAACAAGCGCAAAAGCTAAGCGAAGAAGGTTTATCTCTATCGTTCGAAATGACAATCTATTTTATATAACTCCAGCCTTTTCCAATTCCGCTTCCATTTGCTGCTGCACCTTTAAAGCTTCGGCCCTTGCTGCATCAGCAAAATCCTCGCCGTTACTGGCATATAATATAGCGCGTGATGAATTCACAATCAACCCGCAATCTTTGGTCATTCCGTATTTACAAACATCTTCCAAACTGCCGCCTTGTGCGCCTACACCGGGTACCAGTAAAAAATTATCAGGCGCATATTTACGGATGTTGGTAAACTCGGTGCTTTTGGTGGCTCCTACTACATACATAATACGGTCGGCACCTGCCCAGGTATTGGCTTTTTGTATCACGGTTTCATATAAAAAACCGTTTTCGGTAGTTAAGTACTGGAAATCCTTGCTACCTACTGAGGATGTCAGCGCCAGTATGATGATCCATTTATTATCATACTTTAAATATGGCGTAACGCTGTCATTACCCATGTAAGGCGTAACGGTGATAGCATCAAAACCCATCCCTGATGATGCTTCATCAAAAAACGCCTTCGCATATTTATCAGATGTGTTGCCTATATCGCCACGTTTGGCATCAATAATACTTAAAGTATCTTTTGGCAAATACTCCCATGTAGCTATTAAACTCTGCAATCCCTTTACACCATAGGCCTCATAAAAAGCGGAATTTGGCTTGTAAGCTACACACAGATCCTGCGTAGCATCAATTATACGTTTGTTAAACTCAAATATCGGGTCCGGGTAATCTTTTAAAAACGGTGGTATTTTATCAATATCTGTATCCAGACCAACACATAAAAATGATTTTTTTTGTTTTATCTGGTCTATCAACTGCTGGCGGGAGATCATGCTGGGTAGATTAATTTATTACAGCTTCAAAAAAACTAAAAAATAATCTAAGTGTTAAATTAACAATGATATTTATTTTAAAAGTTTGTATTTCGAAATAATTTAATTACAATTGCATCGTTTTCCTTTTGAATTTTTCTTGCACTAAAGAAACAATTAAAACTCCACGTTATTTATTACTAAGTACATAACATGGTTTTAGGTGTTGCATCACAAAGTTAGCGGGATAAACTTCTTTCAGATAAATATTCAGGTGTAATCTTTTTTATTTGATTAACAAAACACACGGCATATTTATTGTTGAAAAACAAATAAACAATAAAAATCTTTTTTGAACTATAATCCATCTCATGTCTGATACAATTGAATTGAACGACAAACTCGTTTCGGAGTTGCGCGAAATTGCAAAAAGTTTAGGTATCGCTGAAGCTGACGAACTTAGAAAAGCACAGCTTATCACCGCTATTGTTGAACAGCAAAATTTGATAGAAGCCGCAAGGGCTCAGCAAAGTGCTGTTGCAAACAATTACGCCCCTATCGCATCTGAAAATGCTGACACCCCAGCAGCAGATGCCAGTGAAAAATCACGTAAAAGAGTACGTACTATAAAAACTAAAAACAGCGCAGCCCCACGTATTGAGGTGCCGCTTGATGATACAAACCTGTTTGATATAGCCGACGACGAGGCCCCGGCAGACGAGGCTGAAACAGAAGCACCTGCAGAAGTTGAAACTCCGGTTAGCCAACAAGGCCAGCCTGATGACGTTGCTCCAAAAACTGAAGAAGTTGTTGCTGAAGCAGCACGCCCTCAAAAATTTGAGCGCCGTATAAACCAAAACAATGGCAATGGACAGTCAAAAAACCAGGAACCAGCCATTAACCTTGATTTTGATAATGTTATTATAAATGAAGGCGTATTGGAAATTATGCCTGATGGCTATGGTTTCTTACGCTCATCTGATTATAACTACCTTACTTCTCCCGATGATATTTATGTATCGCAATCGCAGATAAAATTATTCGGCCTTAAAACCGGCGATACTGTGCGTGGCAGCATAAGGCCACCAAAAGAAGGCGAAAAATATTTCCCTTTGGTACGTGTTGAAGCAATCAACGGCCGTATACCTGCCGAAGTTCGTGACCGTGTACCGTTCGACCACTTAACACCGCTTTTCCCATCAGAAAAACTGAGCCTGTTTACTGATCCGGGCAATTATTCAACCCGTATTATGGACCTGTTTTCACCTATTGGTAAAGGTCAGCGTGGTTTGATCGTGGCGCAGCCTAAAACCGGTAAAACCATGTTGTTAAAGGATGTTGCTAACGCGATAGCAAAAAATCACCCCGAGGTCTATCTTATCATCCTGTTGATTGATGAGCGCCCTGAAGAGGTTACTGACATGGCACGCAGCGTACGCGCAGAGGTAGTTTCATCAACATTTGATGAGCCTGCTGAACGCCACGTAAAAATCGCTAATATCGTATTAGAGAAAGCTAAACGTATGGTTGAGTGCGGTCATGATGTAGTTATCCTGCTTGATTCTATCACCCGCCTTGCACGTGCTTATAATACTGTTGCACCGGCATCAGGTAAAATATTATCAGGTGGTGTTGATGCAAATGCTTTACATAAACCTAAACGCTTTTTTGGTGCCGCACGTAACATTGAAGATGGCGGTTCATTAACCATTATAGCTACAGCACTTACCGAAACCGGCTCTAAAATGGATGAGGTAATTTTTGAAGAGTTTAAAGGTACCGGTAACATGGAACTTCAGCTGGATCGTAAATTATCTAACAAACGTATCTTCCCGGCTATTGATATCACTGCTTCAAGTACCCGTCGTGACGATCTGTTGCTCGACCGTGAAACATTACAGCGCATCTGGATACTCCGTAACCACTTGGCCGACATGAACTCACAGGAATCAATGGAGTTTTTACAAGCCCAGATCAGGGGAACAAAAACTAACGAAGAATTTCTCATATCAATGAATTCATAATATTTTTGTATTTATGGAGTTATTATTTTTAACTCATAACTTCATAAATACTTAATATAATTCTGATACCTTCATGCCATAATGAAGAAGCGAGTGAAAAAACACCTTCCGAATACCATAACCTGTGCCAACCTGTTCAGCGGTTGTGTAGGAATCGTTTTCGCCTTTCAGGGCGAACTGGTAATAGCATCATATGCCATCTTTCTTTCAGCCATTTTTGATTTTTTTGACGGCCTGGCCTCACGGGTATTGCAATCCTATTCAGGCATAGGCAAAGACCTGGATTCACTGGCCGACCTGGTAAGCTTTGGCTTTTTACCCGCGGCTATATTATACCAGTTATTTTTACAAAGCCCGCAAATAAATAATATCAGCCCATATTTAAACTTTATACCATTTGCCATAGTGATATTTTCGGCACTGCGATTGGCTAAGTTTAATGTTGATACCCGGCAGGCAGAGATATTTATTGGCTTACCAACCCCGGCAAATGCCATATTAATAGCCTCGCTCCCGCTAACTATGGAGCAGCACAGCCATTCATCGCACTATATTTTAAACCAGTATGGTTTATCGGTTTTGGTGCTGGTAATGTGCGCGTTATTAGTTGCCGAACTTCCTTTAATGTCCCTTAAATTCAAGAACCGCGACTTCAATCAAAATATTTATCGCTATTTATTGCTGCTATTTTCGGCTATATTGATTCTATTTTTTAAATTCGCGGCAGTTCCGGTGGTTATACTTTTCTATATCACCTTATCAATAATTCAATTCAAAATAGCACATGATAAAGTTCCAGGCTGAAATAGATGTAATGCCCAAAAAAGAAATTCTTGACCCACAAGGTAAAGCAGTAACAGGCAGCATGAAAAACCTTGGTTTAGCCGAGATACAAAATGTACGTATAGGTAAACACGTTACACTTGAAATTGAAGCCCCTTCAGCAGAAATAGCACACGCCAAAGTTGACGAAGCCTGTAAAAACTTACTGGCTAACTTAATAATGGAAAGCTATACGTTTAAAATAGAGGCGGTTTAAAGATTCGCCTCTTTCTCGGTTTTTACCACTTCAAGGGCAGCCAGGTTATCAGTCATAATATCATTTAACTGGATAAATTTGGCTGTTATTTCTTCCGGGTTAGGATTAGCCGATTTGCATTGAATCTCCAACTCTTGTACAAGTGTTTGGCTGTAAAACATGCCGAAAAAACCTAAATTGGCTTTTACCTTATGCGCGGCAGCAGCAGCTGTTAGCCATTCGCCTGCGGTAATAGCATTTTGAATATCCTGCAACAAGCCAGGCACCTGATCCAAAAACATGGTTATCGATTCCACGATGAATTCATCGCTGCCATCGGCAATATCATACAATGTTGAAAGATCAACGTCCTTTTCGGGTGAGGTATCAGGCATATAATAAATTAGTTGTAGGTTTCAAAAATATAATTTTTTTACAATTAAGTCGTCTTTCAACTCATTTTTCAACTGTAAAATAGTTTTATTTTTAACCGGATGCACCAAACCGGGAACGATATCGGCAAGGGGCTCTAACGTAAACCGTCTTTTATGCAATTCAGGGTGTGGAATTTGCAAATCTGGCTCACTGATAATATCCTCCCCGTAAAATAATATATCAATATCAATAGTCCGTGATCCCCACTTCTCTTCTCTTTTCCTGCCTAATAACAACTCAATATTTAATATCTTTTGAAGTATTTCCTGTGCCAGGAGATCGGTCGTTAGGCTTATTACCTGGTTTAAATAGTCGGGGGCATCACTTTTACCCCATGATTGGGTTTCATATATGGGCGATATTTTTATAACCGGCGCAATATCCTGTTCAATATGACTAACTGCCTCATCCAAAAACTTTTTTCTATCACCAAGGTTACTGCCTAACAGTAAATAAACATCAATCATGTTGTAACAAATATTATGGATAAAGCTCTTAATATTATACGGTATTGAATTACTAAGTTTGCATAAATAATGTATTTATAACTTTTAATGAAACAATTCTTCAAATTTGTGTTTGCCAGCTTCATTGGCTTCCTGTTAACAATAGTTATTATTATATTAATTTTCGTGGTTTATATAGCTTCATCAGGCAGTAGTAAAAGCACTGAAGTTGATTCAGATTCGGTTTTACATATTCAATTTACTAAGGAAATTCCCGAACGTACCCCTTCAAATCCATTCTCAGGCTTAGGCTTTTTAGGGCTTGATGAGGACCGTGACCTCGGCCTTAATGATATACTAGCCAATATAAAAAAGGCAAAAACCGATGATAATATAAAAGGGATTTTTTTAGATGAAAGCGACATGATGTCCGGCCAGGCAACGGTTGAAGAAGTACGCAATGCTTTGATCGACTTTAAAAAATCGGGCAAATTCATCATCGCCTATTCCGAAGTTTATACACAGCAATTTTACTATCTGGCGTCCGTAGCCGATAAAGTTTACATCAACCCTAAAGGCATTTTTGAATTCAAAGGTTTCAGTTCACAGATCACCTTTTTAAAAGGTGCTATGGATAAGCTGGGCATCGAAGCCCAAATTATTAAAGTGGGCACCTACAAAAGCGCGGTTGAACCTTATTTTTTAACTAAAATGAGCGATGCCAACCGCTTGCAGGTTACCTCCTATCTCGGCTCAATGTACGATCATTTTTTAAGCGGAATAAGCCAAAGCAGGGGTGTAAATAAAGACACTTTGTTTAATTATGCTAACCAGTTACGTGTACAATTCCCTGAAGATGCGTTGAAATATAAGCTGGTTGACGGCTTAAAATACAAAGATGAAGTACTGGACGAATTAAGAAAACGCACCGGGATCGAAGCTAAAAAGGACATTCATAGTGTAGAATTAAATGAATATAATCAGAACGATGGCACCAGTGATGACGATGATAAGAAAACATCAAAAAACAAGATAGCCATTGTATATGCTTCCGGCGAGATCAGCGGCGGCGATGGCGATGACAACAGCATTGGTTCTGAAAGAATATCACAGGCTTTGCGTAAAGTAAGGCTGGACGATAAGATCAAGGCTGTTGTTCTGCGTGTAAACTCACCGGGTGGCAGTTCATTAGCATCTGATGTGATTTGGCGAGAGGTTATGCTTACCAAAAAAGCCAAGCCTGTTATCGTATCCATGGGCGATTACGCTGCTTCAGGCGGTTATTATATCTCCTGCGCGGCAGATTCTATTATTGCTGAACCGAATACAATCACAGGATCTATCGGTATTTTTGCAATCCTGCCCAACCTGCAAAAGCTATTTAACGATAAGTTAGGTATCACTTTTGATGGTGTAACTACCGGTAAATATGCTGATCTGGGTGATATCAGCAGGCCACTGAGTCCTGACGAAAGGGCTATTTTACAAAACCAGGTTAACCGTGGTTATGATGAATTTACAAAAGCCGTGGCAACAGGCCGACACAAAACACAAAAATACATCGATAGTATTGGCCAAGGCCGTGTGTGGACAGGCGCGCAAGCTGTAAAAATTGGTTTGGTTGATAAATTAGGCAATATTAATGATGCCATTGCATCCGCAGCAAAAATGGCCAAATTAAAGCATTATAAAATAGATGCTTACCCCGAACAAAAAAGCAAGCTGAACAAAGTGGGCTCGTTATTAAACAGCGAGATAAAAATGCGCGCCATTAAATCAGAACTGGGCGATAACTATATATACTATCAGCAAATAAAAGGCGTAATCCAAATGATGCGCACCCCGCAGGCTAGGTTGCCCTATCAGGTTGAAATAAAATAGTTCTGTTTCTTACTCTTGATTCCTGTATCTTGGTTCATGGTTCTTTAAACTATGAACTAAGGCACAGCTTTTGTACTTTTACACCATAATCTATTTATGGAAAATAAACCCATAGCCCGAACACTTCGCTTATTATCGCAATTGATGGAACTCCATGAGGTTAATCCGTTCAAGATAAAATCGATAGCCAATGCAGCCTTTAAGGTTGATAAATTACCCTTCCCTGTTGCCGGTAAAAGCTTTGAGGAACTTGAAAAAGTTGATGGTATTGGCAAAAGTATAGCTGCTAAAATTGTGGAGATACTGGATACCGGCACCATGGCGGAACTTCAGGAAATGCTTGCCTCTACCCCCGAAGGTGTGGTAGAAATGATGGGCATAAAAGGTATCGGCCCAAAGAAAGTCGCTATCATCTGGCGCGAATTAGGGATAGAAAATACAGGCGAACTTTACTACGCCTGTAACGAAAACCGCCTGATCGAGGCCAAAGGCTTCGGCCTGAAAACACAGGAAGAGATTCGCAAAGCCATTGAATTCAGGATGGCAAGTAATGGAAAATTCCTGTACGCGCAGATAGAAAAAGAAGCCAATGACCTGCTTGATCAGCTTAAAAGTTTATTCCCCGGAGGATTATTCGAGTTTGGTGGTGAGTTCCGCAGGCTTTGCGAAATCATAAGCGAACTGGTTATTGTTATAGGTAGCCGCGATCAAACCCTGGCTTTCGATGCCTTAGTAAAATCTGCAATACTTAATAATATTACCACTACCGGCAATCACATCAACGGTGAAATGCCAAACGGGCTTTTGATTGATATAGTTTGTGTAGAGAAACGCGATTTTTATAAGGAACTATTCCTGCAAACAGGTAACGATGAGCATGTTGAAGCGGTTACCAGCCGTATGGCCGATGTGATCGATCAGCCTGAAAGCGAGGAACTCATCTACACAAAGGCAGGCCTTGAATTTATGAAGCCGGAGTTGCGCGAGGGTGATACCTTTATAGCCCGGGCTCGGGATAACGCGCTACCAAAACTCATCAGCTATAACGACCTGAAAGGTACGCTGCACAACCACAGCACCTGGAGCGATGGCGTAAACACCATTGAAGAAATGGCATTATACTGCCGTGATACGCTGAAACTAGAGTATTTAGGCATGTGCGATCACAGTAAAAGTGCGTTCTATGCCAAAGGACTGAGCATTGAACGTGTATTACAGCAACAGGAAGAAATAGACCATCTGAATAAAAAACTGGATGGCTTTAAAATATTCAAGGGCATTGAATCTGATATTTTGAACGATGGCTCACTGGATTATCCGGATGAGATATTGAAAAAATTCGATTTTATTGTGGCTTCCGTACATGCCAACCTAAAAATGGATGAGGAAAAGGCTACTGCCCGATTGATAAAGGCAATTGAAAATCCATATACTACTATCTTGGGCCACCCTACCGGGCGCTTGTTATTGAGCCGGAAGGGTTACCCTATCGACTATAAAAAAGTAATTGATGCCTGTGCGGCCAACGAAGTAGTCATTGAAATAAATGCCAACCCGCTCCGCCTCGACCTCGATTGGCGCTGGCATCAATACGCACTGGATAAAGGTGTTATGCTATCCATAAACCCGGATGCGCACCGTAATGAAGGCTTTTTAGATATGCATTACGGCGTAATAGTAGCCCGAAAAGGCGGTTTATACAAAGAAAAATGCTTAAATGCCTTATCATTGCAGGAAATTCAACAATATTTTAACAATAAAAAAGGTTAATATAGCCAGAAGTCAGCAATGACCAATGACCCGATGACTCAATGACATTAACAGATAAAGTACGTTCCATACAACAATCGGGTAAACAGCCATCTATTTTGGTGATCGGCGATATTATGATCGACCATTACATTTGGGGCGGTGCTACAAGGTTATCTCCCGAGGCTCCCGTACCTATTGTTAATGTAAAACGGGAAACTACTACGCTTGGCGGTGCAGGTAATTTAACCCAAAACCTGGTTAGCCTGGGCGCAAAAGTGATACTCGGAGGTGTAAAAGGCGATGATGAAGCCGGCAAGCAACTCATTGATATATTAACTAATGAGGGCGTATTAGCAGATACCATAATTACTGACAACTCCAGGCCTACCACTATAAAAACCCGTGTTTTAGCTGGCAACCAGCAGATAGTTAGGATCGACAGGGAACTTACTGACCCGCTAACTGCTGAACTGGAAAGTGAACTTTTAAGCAAACTAACAGCACATATAGATGCTGCTGATATAGTTGTATTATCCGACTATAACAAAGGCTTGTTTTCTCCTGCATTCACCCAAAACGTAATTAAGGCCGCAAATGACCGCCAAAAAAAGGTGATCGTTGATCCGAAAGGTCTGAATTATGAGAAATACAAGGGCGCGTTTATCATCAAGCCTAACAAAAAGGAACTTACAGAAGCAGCTAAAGCTGAGAAGATCAGCAATATCGGACATGTAAAAGATGCAGCCAAAGCTATTTTTGAGCAAACAAATGTTACTTACTTGGTAGTAACTTTATCAGAAGAAGGCATGGCAATTGTTAGCCAGGATGACTGCAAAATACTGCCCGTAAAGGCTACCGAAGTATTTGATGTTACCGGTGCCGGCGATACCGTTTTAGCCGCGATAGCTTATTTTATAGCATCAGGTTTATCGGTTGAGGAAGCCTGCGACCTGGCAAATCATGCCGCCGCGATAGTGATCAGGCACATCGGCAGCGCCACAACAACAATAGATGAAATTATTGACGATATTAATAATACCCGTTAAACATGGTTAGTGAGGAACTTTACGATCATCAAAATTTAATAAAAAGGGTAATTGATTCGCTTACTGCTGATATTGAAGCGGGCTGCGAATTATTTACCTCAACCATATTAAGCGGTAACAAGATCTTATTAGCAGGAAACGGTGGCAGCGCAGCTGATTCACAGCACATTGCAGCTGAACTAAGCGGCCGTTTTGTAAAAGACCGCAAGGCTTTACCCGCTGTGGCTTTAACTACTGATACTTCGGCCATTACGGCTATAGCTAATGACCATGGTTATGAGTATGTTTTCTCGCGCCAGTTAGAGGCTTTGGCTGTGCCAGGCGACCTGTTTGTAGGGATTTCAACCAGTGGAAACAGTCCGGGGATCTTAAAAGCCTTTGAATCTGCCAAGGAATTTGGTTGCAAAACACTGGGTTTATCTGGCCGGGATGGTGGCAAAATGAACGGACTTTGCGATCTGAATATTATTATCCCATCTGATGTTACCGCCCGTATACAGGAAATGCACATCCTGATAGGCCATATTTTTTGCAAGGCGGTTGACGACTTGTTTTAGTAATTTAGCACCATGCGCGATATTGAAAAGACACTTTTTAGCAAAATAACTGAGTTATCAGCACTTAAAACACAGGTTGAAAACTGGAAAAGTGAGGGCAAAAAAGTGGTTTTTACTAATGGCGTTTTCGATCTGATCCATATAGGTCATATCTCCTACCTTTCAAAAGCAGCTGAATTGGGTGATAAATTGATCATCGGCTTAAATTCAGATACTTCAGTTAAGCGAATAAAGGGTGAAAGTCGCCCGGTTAATGGGCAGGATAGTCGCGGGGCGCTGCTGGCATCTTTCTTTTTTGTGGATGCTGTGGTAGTTTTTGAAGAAGATACCCCATTGAATTTAATTACCACTTTAATGCCGGATGTGCTGATAAAAGGTGCCGATTACGTCATTGAAAATATTGTTGGCGCTAAAGAAGTAATTGCCAATGGCGGTGAAGTTAAAACTATTACTTTTGTAGAGGGCTATTCTTCAACCTCAATTATAAAGAAGATCCAACAAAAATAAGCTTGCACGCATTTGAAAAACATGATAAGTGAACACTGCAACCAAATATTTGACCGGACGATAAGCGATTATCACCAGTTTAATGAGGTGGAAAAGCAGTGTGAAAACCCCTTTGCTCCTGTTACTTTAGATAATTTATTATATGCCAAATGCTGGATAGATACCGCACAATGGCACATGGAAGATGAGATCCGCAACCCCTCCATCCAACCGCTTGAAGTAGTGAGATGGAAACGCAGTATTGATGCTTCCAACCAGGACCGTACCGATATGGTGGAGTATATCGACTCTTATTTTCTTGAAAAATATAAGGATATTCAGCCTATGGCAACAGCCAAAATAAATACCGAAAGCCCTGCATGGGCTATTGATAGGCTGTCAATTCTAGCTTTGAAGATCTATCACATGCGCGAAGAAAGCCTGCGCACGGATGCTGATGAAGGGCATATTATCGAGTGCAAAAACAAGCTGGCTATCCTATTACAGCAACGGGTTGACCTTTCAACCGCTATTGATGAGTTGCTGGAAGACATTGAAAAAGGGGATAAATATATGAAGGTTTACCGCCAGATGAAGATGTATAACGACCCTGAACTTAACCCGGTTTTATACAATAACAAAAAATAATGCCGGGCCCAAAGCACATATTGGTCATGCGTTTTTCGGCTATGGGCGATGTGGCGATGACTGTCCCGGTTGTTAAAGCGTTGTTAGATCAGCATCCGGAAGTAACTATAACCTATGTTTCCCGCCCTGATTTTGCCGAATTTTTCAAAGATATTCCCCGTTTAAACTATTATCCTGCCGATTTAAAAGAGTTATACAATGGCTTTGGGGGACTAATAAAACTCTTCAACCACCTGAAAAAACAGGCGCATTTTGACGCCGTAGCCGATCTGCACAACAACCTGCGCACGCAAATATTAAGGCGATTATTCAGGCTGACAGGTGTAAAAACTGCAGCACTGGATAAAGGCAGGGCTGAAAAAAAACTGTTAACCCGCTTCCCAAATAAGGTATTAAAACCGTTAAAACGCACTGTTGAACGCTACGCTGATGTGTTCAAAAGTGTAGGCTTTGAGGTAGTTTTAGGCTATAAACTAACAAAAAAACCAAAGCAATTAACGGCAGATATCACCAAAATTACTGGCGAAAAGTTAACGCCATGGATAGGCATTTCACCCTTTGCAAAGCATAAGGGCAAGATCTATCCGCATGAAAAAATGGAGGAAGTAATTGCCGGATTGAGCCAGCAAGACACTAAAATATTCCTTTTTGGAGGCTCAACACACGAACAGGAAGTGTGTGCAGAATGGGAAAAAAGATACGAAAATGTAATTTCTACCGTCCGGATATTGAATATGCAGCAGGAGTTTGTACTCATTAATAACCTGGATGTGATGCTGAGTATGGATTCCGCAGGCATGCATCTGGCTTCGCTTGAGGGTACACCGGTGGTTTCTGTTTGGGGCGCGACGCATCATTATGCTGGCTTTTTAGGTTACGGACAATCAGAAAATAATATAGTGGCCGACACAATTAAGTGCCGTCCGTGTTCTGTATATGGAAATAAACCATGCTTCCGTAAGGATTACGCCTGCCTGCACCGTATAAATGCCGAAACTATTGTTGATAAACTAAATCAATACGTCAGATGAAAAGGTTATTATTAATTCGCCATGCTAAGGCCACTCATGACACTGATTACAAGGACTTTGACCGTCCGTTAAAGAAATCGGGCATAAAAGATTCCGAAGCAATGGCCGAACGCCTGAAAACAAAGGCCTATATACCGCAGATCATCTTCAGCAGCCCGTCAAAGCGTACAAAAACTACTGCGGAGATATTTGCTGAGCAACTTTCAGTGCCTAAAATTCAAACGGATAAGGCTATTTATGAGGCAAGCGATGCTACCTTATTGGATATTATAAACGAATTTCCTGATCAGTATTATTTCATAGCGCTGGTTGGGCATAATCCCGCTATAAGCCAGATGCTTTACCACTTAACCGGGCAAATAAAAGATGTGCCGCCCTGCGCCATAGCTGTAATTGACTTTGAGTTTAATGAATGGAAATTAATAAGCGGAGGTACGGGGAAATTGGTGATTTACGATGAGGCGTAAAGAATACTTATCGCCAGGCGTCATTGCGAGGAGGAACGACGAAGCAATCCCTGATTAGCAGGTCCGCTCTGTACAGTTAGGGCGATTTTATATATCATCGCTTCCTAACCCCGCGCCTTGTTGGTGTTATCACCAACAAGTTTACACAACCGCCTGTATATTCGTTGGTGACAACACTAACAAAGCGCGGAGGTCATAATTTTCCTTCCCTAACTAATCAAATAAGTTTTCCCCGGCAGCGAGCGGATATAGCCCTGCATTTCCATATTTAACAGGTTCATTGCCAACGCACTCATGGGCATATTGGTTTTTATGGTGAGATCATCAATAGCCAGCGGTGCTTTGTATTCCTTTATCATATCATAAATAAGCTGCTCGTCTCTTGTTAAATTTATAGGCAAGGTAAACTGTTCTGCAACCTTACGGGTACCATCCTTTTCCCATCCCAAACTATAAGCCAGGTCGGCTGGATTGGTGAGTAAAGCAGCCTTATTGTGCCTTACCAGGAAATTACATCCTTCCGAAAACTCATCTCCTATCCTGCCCGGGAAAGTATAAACATCTCTGTTATAAGAATTTGCTATTTCAGCGGTGATAAGCGCGCCGCCTTTTACGCTGGCCTCAATAACTACTGTGGCATCAGCCATACCGGCTACAATGCGGTTACGTTCTGGAAAATGCTCCCTGTCGGGATTGGTTCCTGAAGGATATTCTGACAATAACCCGCCATTTTCTATCATCTTTTCGGCAGTTGAACGGTTCTGACCGGGATAAATCCTATCCAATCCATGTCCGAATACACCAACCGTAGGTATATCCAGCCGCAGGCATTCTTTATGTGCTGCTACGTCAACACCCAGGGCCAGTCCGCTTACTATCAGTACATTATATTGCTGTAATTCTTCAATCAATTCCTTACATAAATACCGGCCGTAATCGGTGATATTACGGGTGCCCACTATGCTGATGACCCGCTGATTATTCAGGTCGGCATTGCCTTTACTGTATAATAATACAGGCGAATCATTACATAACTTCAATCGTTTAGGATAGCGCGGATCGGTATAGAAGATCACATCAATGTTATTCTTTTCAATGAATTTCACCTCCTCTTCTGCCTTACGCAAGGCTTCATCCAGGTTCAATTGTCCTATTGTTTTTGTACCGATACCGGGCACTTCAAGTAGCCTGGCTTTAGATGAGTTGAATACCTTTTCGGCACTACCCAATGATGAGATAAGCGATTTCGATAGCACATGGCTAACGTTTTTGACATAAGTAAGGGCAACCTCGTGTAGTATAGACATAGTGATAAGATCAGCCTAAAATAGAAAAAGAATAATAAAAATGCTACAATAATTAGCAAATAATAAAACTACAAAAATAGTTTGCAAACTATAAAAATAGTTGTAGCTTTACTTAACTATAAAACTAGTTAAGCATGCAGATCAAAGAACTTACCAAAGCCGAAGAGCAGATAATGCAGATACTATGGCAGTTGAACGAAGCCATTGTAAAAGAGATCATCGATAAAATGCCTGATCCTAAGCCCGCTTACAATACGGTTTCAACCGTAGTTAGGGTATTGGAGGGTAAAGGGTTTATTGATCATAAAGCCTATGGGAATTCACATGTGTACTTCTCCATCATCAGCGAATCTGAGTATAAAAAGTTCACTTTTGATAAGATGATGAGGAACTATTTTGATGATTCCTACAAAAGCCTGGTATCATTTATCGCCGATGAAAAGAAACTCGGCATAAAGGAACTGGATGAATTAACCAACCTGATTAATAACCTTAAAAACAAAAAGCAATGAACTGGCTGCATTATTTAATGGAGGCGAACCTGTACCTCGCGGTATTTTACACCGTTTATTACGTGTTTTTAAGTAACGATACACATTACACTTTAAACAGGGCCTATTTGCTGATAAGTTGTGTGGTATCCTTCGTTATTCCCCTAATACAATTAGGTTTTTTACAGCACACTGAACCACAAGCACCAGTTGTACAACATGTTAACAATGGCGTGGGCGTAAAACTGATAGAAATAACTTTAATACCACCGCCTCCCCCACAGTTTACCTGGCAGGATGGGATCTTCTATATTTATTTAGCCGGAGCAGCGGTTTTGTTATTGGTATTATTAGTTAAGCTTTACCAGCTGGTCAGGCTTACACGTAAAAGTGATACACCGATAGATGCAAGCTATAAACTAGTATATCTTAATGATTCTAACACTGCATTTTCGTTCTTCAACTTCCTGTTTATAGGTACAAAAGCCGAGGGAAGGGAAACAATTATTAAACACGAATTGGTTCATATCAGCCAAAAACACTCTGCGGATATTGTGTTTATTGAAATTTTAAAGATCATCAACTGGTTCAACCCCTTTATTTATATACTGCAACACAGCCTTAAAGCCGTACACGAATACATTGCTGATGAAAGAACAGCAGCTTCTGAAACTGATGCACTTACCTATTCTTCGTTCCTGGTGCATAATGCTTATGGCCTTAGCGGATCTTCAATTACGCATTCATTTTTCAATTATAACCTGTTAAAAAAGAGGATCATTATGTTAAATCAAAAACGTTCGGGTAGTTTAGCCAGGCTAAAATACCTGTTGGCCGTGCCCATATGTGGCGGCTTGTTATGTGCTTCAACACTGGCATTCAGCAAAGATTATGGCTGGATTGTGCTGATGAAACAAAAGGCAGACACCGTGGTAAAACCACCGCCTCCACCGCCAGCCCAGCCAAAGGTGATTGATGTAAAATTATTACCACCACCTCCGCCGCCACGGCCAAATGATAAAAACGTAAAATTTGCAGCACCAACTGCGCCCAGCGAGGTTACAAAAAAGGGATATAAATATGCTGAATCGGGCTATTTAATAAATGGTAAAACCGATTTCCGTGTAATTATTGTAGAAAAGGATGGCACCCAAAAGTCTTATTTTAAAAACTCATCGAGCGCTAAACAGCTAAAAATGCTGCGCGATAAATATGGTTATTCATTCCCAAACATGAATATATACCCTAAATTACCGCCTCCGCCGCCAGCACCGGCATCAGCAACACCACCGGCCGATGCAGCACCAAAAACAAGTATCGACGTACGCCCATCGCCGCAATCTTCTTCTGACCTAAAGCCGGCTACAACCATAAAGTCTGGAAAAGCTATAACAGTTTCTATTGATACAACAGCCTTTAATACAGGGAATCCGGATAGCCAAATGCCGGCGATAGTTATTAACGGATGGGTTTATAGATTAAAAGATCCGCTAAAGAAAGGGCAAAAGTTAACAATACGTGCTGATTCTGTATCCGCAGTTGTTTACACTGATAACGATTTACAAAGGGTTATTAAAAAATATGGCGAGGGTGCAAAAAATGGAGTGATATATGCCTTTGGAAAAACCTCCATATCAGGTAAATAATCAAGCATCATATATTAAAATTCTTCTCAATTGGTTTTTGAGTAGGGTATTGCTGAACGGTTTTTCCGGCTCGGCAATTGCCCGTTTAAACGGGTTGATTGTTAATATCTTAAAAACTTATATTATAAATAATGGACACTGAATTTATACCTTTAGGTTAATAACCCCAGGATCATTATTATGGCATTGCATAAAAAAGAGAACATCCTAAACAAGAAATATCTTCTATCGAGTGTTATAGTGGTAACCTTTGTTGTTTTAGCTAACAGTGCGCTTGCACAAACCCCACCGCCTCCACCACAACCTCCGCCTTCTCCTACCGAGGTTTTTAATAAGATAAATCCGTTCAAAAAGAAGAATAAGGATACTTCAACCAAAAAGAACACATCAACAGCCCCTGCGCCAAAAGCACCTGCTCCACCACCGCCACCGGGAGAGTTATTCAATAAAATAAATCCGTTTAAAAAGAAGAAAAAGGACACGGTTAGTACCACCAAGCCTCCTGCTGTAAAGCAATAGTTATTAAGCTTTTACGTATATAACCTGCTTGGTTTCAAAAAACTCCTCGCCAAAAAAATCTTTCAGGTAATATTGTTTTACTTTCAGGCCCGATTCGGTTATTTCTTCAGTCAAATCACCGCCTTTGAGGTATAGAATGCCATTTGGCAATGTATTTCTTGAGTCCTTGCTGAACTTATTTTTTACCCATGGATAAAATTCTTTGAGCCTGGTTACCGCACGCGATACCACAAAATCAAACTTTTCATCCACCTGCTCGGCACGTAAATGGGCAGCTTTCAGGTTCTGTAAACCCAATGCTGAGGCCACTTCCTGCACTACTTTTATTTTTTTGCCGATGGAATCCACCAAAAAAAATTGCGTTTCAGGGAATAAAATAGCCAGCGGGATGCCTGGGAAACCGCCTCCTGTGCCTACGTCCAGCACATTTTCGCCGGGTAAAAAAGGCATTACTTTGGCTATACCTAACGAGTGTAATACATGGCGCTCATACAATTGATCGATATCCTTTCGGGATATTACATTGATCTGGTTATTCCAGTAATTATAAAGTTCGGGGAGTTGCTCAAACTGCTGTAATTGCAGCGGCGTAATGTTGGGGAAATATTTTATAAGACTATCAGATGTCATCGCGGTTAAAACGATTGAGGATGTTGCCAAGCAGGTACCTGGCCCTGAATAACTGCGCTTTTACCGTACCTAAGGGCAGATCGAGCTGCTGGGCTATCTCTTCGTATGATAATTCATCAAAGTACCTCAGCGTGATCAGGTTACGGTAACGGATGGGCAGGTTCTCTATCAGTAATTTTAGTTCTTCGGTTTGTTGTTTTTTGATGGATGTTTCTTCGGGATTCAGCACATCAGCCTTTATTTGTAACGTTTTATCCTCACCATCCTCATCCATCATACCATGTATCGACATGGTGTTCAGCTTCTTCTTCCTGATAAAATCGATACAATTATTAGTAGCCACCCTGAAAAGCCAGGTACTAAAAGCATAATCGGGCTGGTATTTATCCAGTTTTTCAAATGCTTTGGCAAAGGTTTCCACGGTAAGATCCATGGCATCCTCCTTATTATTCACCATTTTAAGTACCATAAAATATATGGAATCCTTGTAGCGGTGCATCAAATCGGCATAGGCTTTTTGGTTACCCTCACGCGCCTTAACCACCAGGTGAAAATCGTTCTTGGCGTTTTCGGTGAAATTTGCGTTTATTTCCATTGCTTGGTTTTTATAAATGTACCAATAAAGCCGAACACATTTAAATATATATAATAAAACAGGTCGAGGCCAGGCAGATACCAGAACAAACTGTACGCATCCAGCTTTTTAAACACCTTTTTATATATAACAAATTGCAGTATCAACCTAAACATAAATATACCTAAAGCAAGTAAAGGTTCAAAATTGAAAACTAAACATAATATGAGTACGATATAAAATAAAAACCCCGTAATGGCATCGAAACTTAGCTGGCGCCTGTGCCTGTTTTTATACAATTTGCCTACGCCCATGTGTCTTTTCTTTTGCCTGTACCAGCTTGAAAGCGTAGTTTTTGCTGTGGTATAGGTAAATGCTTCGGGGTGTATTTCTATAATAGTATTATCCGGTTTTGCATTTTCATTCACAAACAGATCATCATCGCCTGATATTACATGCATGTGCGAAGCAAACCCTTTAGCATTAAAAAACAATGTTTTTGTGTACGCCAGGTTACGGCCAACACCCATATAAGGGTCGCCATCCAACGCTGACGAAAGGTAATTTATAGCAGCCTTTACTGTCTCAAACCTGATAAACGGATTTAAAAAATTCCTGCTTTTATTATAAGGCGAATACCCTAATACTATTTGTGCCGGTGTTGTGAAGTTAGCTGCCATACGGGCTATCCAGTTTGGTGAAGCAGGTTCGCAATCGGCATCGGTAAATAGTAAATGCTCGTTTTTTGCGGCCTTTATACCTAATGTTAAAGCAAATTTCTTACCAGTTTTAAAACGGTCGTGTTCGGTAATAGTCACTACTTTAAGGTGCGGGTATTTAGCTTGCAGTTCTTCTAACACCAAATCAGAGGTATCATAAGAGCAATCATTTATTACCACAACTTCAAAATCGGGGTAGTTTTGCTCCAGTATTGAAGGTAAATACCGGCCCAAATTTGCGGCTTCGTTACGCGCACTGATGACAACAGATATAGGAATATTTGCCGGAATTAACTCTTCCATCGGCTTATATGCCGCAAGCAGACTATGATCGCCTACCAGGTAATACAACTGAATTATAAAACAAAGCTGAAGCAGCAGTACCAGCGCCTCTTTAATATAGTTTTCCAATCAATAATTAATATGAGGCAAAATTGTTAAAAATTGGCGAATTTATCGAGGTTTAATTCGGCTAAGTTTCCACATGAAGCGTTGTGGAAAACCGCCTGAGCATATTTACATTAAGCACAAAAATAACAGCCCTTTAAAGCGTAATTATTTGTTAATTTTGCGCTCTTATAATGAAATTTAATTTAAAAGCCCAGGATCCGCTTTCAAAAGCCCGCGCAGGTGAGATCACAACCGATCACGGAACCATACAAACGCCCATTTTTATGCCTGTTGGTACAGCAGGTACCGTTAAAGCCGTGCACCAGCATGAGTTAAAAAACGATATTAAAGCACAAATTATATTAGGAAATACCTATCATTTATACCTCAGACCAGGTTTAGATACCATTGAAAAAGCCGGTGGATTACATAAATTTAACGGTTGGGACGGCCCTATTTTAACTGATAGCGGCGGTTACCAGGTGTATTCGTTAACCGAAGTACGCAAAATAAAAGAGGAAGGTGTAACGTTCCGCTCGCATATTGATGGCTCAAAACACCTGTTCACGCCCGAAAATGTGATGGATATTCAGCGTACAATTGGTGCCGATATTATCATGGCTTTTGATGAATGTACGCCTTATCCGTGCGAATATAATTACGCAAAAAGGTCGATAGAAATGACCCATCGCTGGCTTAAACGTTGCTGCGACCGCTTCGATTCTACCCTGCCCAAATACGGTTACGACCAAACATTTTTCCCTATTGTGCAAGGCTCTGTATATAAGGATCTGCGTGTACGATCGGCAGAAGTTATCGCTTCTTTTGAGCGCGAGGGCAATGCAATAGGTGGTTTATCCGTTGGAGAACCGGCAGAAGAGATGTACGCCATGACAGAAATTGTGTGCGGTATATTACCGGAGCAAAAACCACGTTATTTGATGGGTGTAGGCACACCGGTTAATATATTGGAAAATATAGCGTTAGGTATTGATATGTTTGATTGTGTAATGCCTACCCGCAATGCCCGTAACGGCATGCTTTTTACAAAAGACGGCATCATCAACATAAAAAATGAGAAATGGAAGAATGACTTTTCGCCTATAGAAGCTGATAGTGATCTGTTTGCCGATACCGCCTATACCAAGGCATATCTGCGGCATTTGATCCACTCGGGCGAGATGCTGGGCGCACAGATAGCCACCCTGCATAACCTGCATTTTTACCTGTGGCTGGTAAGCACAGCACGTGAAAAGATAATAGCAGGCGAATTTTATAACTGGAAAAAAACAATGGTTAACCGTTTAGGCCAACGATTATAAACTATAAATGAAGGAGTTTTTAGATAAATACATCAAAGTTATTGATAGGTATATCATCAACAAATACCTGGGTACATTCGTGTTCACGCTGGGTATTTTCATCGTGATTTCGGTGGTTTTTGATATCTCGGAACACCTGGATAACTTCCTGTCTAAACACGCCACTTTAAAGGAAATCGCCTTCCAGTACTACGCCGGTTTCATCCCTTTTTACATCAATATGCTGTCGCCGCTGATCAACTTTTTGGCGGTAATTTTCTTCACCGCGAAGATGGCAGACCAAACTGAGATAGTACCAATATTGAGTGGAAAGGCAAGTTTCAATCGCTTTTTAAGGCCTTATTTTATTGCCGCTACGCTGATATTTATCGTGTCATTTTTCGCCAATGTGTACCTTATCCCGTATACAAACAGGCTAAAAAACGACTTTGAAAACTCCCATGGTTTTAATGGTGACACCGATCCAACCAAGAGCGAAGTGCACCTGCAACTGGATAAACACACCTATGTTTATCTGCAATCATACGACCCTGTAGTGCACACCGGCTACACTTTTATCCTCGAAAAATTCAACGGCGATGAACTAAAAGAGAAGCTATATGCAACCAATATAGTTTATGATTCTCTTAAGCGAACATGGGCTTTAAACAGCTGCACTATCAGGTATGTGAACGGATTAAAAGAACAACAGTTAAACGTTGCACACAAAGATACGGCACTGGATATGCGCCCCGCCGACTTTGATGTGCTACATGATAATTCCTACAATGCAATGTCGTTAAGCGTACTTAACACCGGTATCACCAAGGAAAGGATCAGGGGATCGGGGGTTTTGGATAACATGCTTTTTGAAAAATACAGGCGTTTTGTGTACCCTTTTTCAACGTTTGTATTAACACTAATGGGCGTATCTTTATCCTCAAGAAAGGTTCGCGGAGGCATTGGATTGCCTTTGGGAATAGGTATAATTTTATGTTTTACATATATTATATTGGATAAATTCTCCTTTGTATTTGCTGAAAAAGGTGCCCTACCTCCTATATTATCAGTGTTCATTCCTAATTTTACATTCGGCTTGGTAGGGTTATATTTACTCTACAAAGCACCAAAATAATGCCCGAAACCAATACTTCCGCAGGTATAAATAAGAACCTTTTAATACTCCATTTCACTGTTTTTATCTGGGGATTTACCAGTATTTTGGGTGAATTGATCTCCATTGCAGCCGTACAATTAGTATGGTACAGGGTAGTTATTGCCGCTGTATCGTTGTTTTTATACTTCAAATTCAATAAAACGTCGTACAAAATAAGCCGAAAAACATTGCTGAAACTGGTGGCAACAGGCGCATTAGTAGGCGGCCATTGGGTGCTTTTCTTCGCTGCTATTAAGCTTTCAACCGTTTCAGTAACGCTGGTTTGCTTGTCATCAAACACACTTTTTACCGCTATTTTAGAGCCGATAATTAACCGCACACGCATTTCAAAAATGGAAATCGTGGCCGGAGTTTTGATCATAGTCGGCATCATTTTAATTTTCAAATTCGAAACACAATACACTAAGGGCATCATAATAGGCTTACTCAGTTCCATATGTGCAAGCCTTTTTTCCATCATTAATGCCCGCCAGGTAAAGCATACGGATGCCCCTGTGATTGCTTTTTATGAACTTTCGGGAGCCTTTGTATGGATCTCCATCTACCTGTTTTTTACCCATGGTTTTGGGCACGACATGGTTTTAAAAAACTCCGACATCGGCTATTTACTTATCCTTGGTACCGTTTGCACATCGCTGGCCTACGTTGCCGGGGTATCGGTAATGAAGGAATTTTCGGCCTTTAAAGTAGCGCTCATCACCAATCTCGAACCGGTATATGGCATCATTATGGCATTCATTTTTTTTGATGATATGCACAAATTAAGTTCCGGATTTTGGGCAGGCGCGCTCATTATTTTGTCTACCATCTTTATGTTCCCACTCGCCCAAAAGCAAATTGTTAAGCGCAGGTCGAAGTAATTTTGTACAGCTATCTTCTTAGTTTCTTCTGAATTTTATCGCATTATTTTCCGATTTGTATACCCTTAACTAAATAGGGGATAAGAAAATCCGTATACACATAACGCATTTTAAGCCATTCTGAGCGCGAATTTATTGCAGCTACACTTTACTCCAATCTTATAAAAACAGCGCCTTACAGGGCAAATTAATTTTTCAATTAGTGTATTGAATTAAAACTTCCATTGCAAAGGTAAACACACTATAATATCCCACATTTAAGCTTTTTATTTCGATTTAAAATTTGAATATTGATTTTATATAAATAAAATATATAATTAATAATCAGATATATATAAGAATTATAAAAACAATAAATTTAATAAAAATCAAAATTCAAACAAAGTAAAAAACTAAAATAATTAGCAAATACATATAATCGATTAAAATAACAGATATAAAAAATTAAAAATCAATATATTAAAAGTATTTAAATAAAGTAAAAGTACATTTAATGAATTATTACGAAGGTTTTTACCAAAGTGTATTGAAATCGAAAAATAGAAAACCCGGTAAAATGCAGGCAGGGAGATAAAATTTTGCAGTGACAGAATTTTCACGCAAAATCGATCAATTTTGGCAAAACCGGATTTTAGAAAAAATGATGTGCTTTACTCAAAAAATCGAAGGAACAGCCTTGTCATTTTTTCCAATTGAAAAGAACACAACAGACCGATATTAATATATAGTAACCGACAACCAAACTGGTTATCCCGGCAGGAAAAAATCAGAACTCCTCTCCTCTTCGATTGACCAGATTTTCACTGATCAATTCCACTCATTTTTATAAGACATATAAAAACCGGATATTGTAATTAAATGTTCAACTAAAAAACCATGAGAATAAAAACGATCATCATCATTTTAATAACAGTACTGTTTACTGTGGTGCTTATGCAAAATACCGGGCAGGTAATTTTTTCATTTTTATGGGCCGATTTCAGGGTGTCGAAATTAACCATGCTATTGCTCATAGCCGTGGTCGCTTTTGTTATCGGCGTGCTGGTTGGCAGGCCCAACAAAGTAAAACGCCTGGGCGGCGACTTCCCTGATGAAACCACAGATCACAACAATCCCAATACACTAAGTGACGAGGATAGAGAATATATAAACTAACACTATGAAAAACAAAATCGGATTTATTGGCCTTGGTAACATGGGCATCCACATGGCCAACAATTTAATAAAGGCAGGCTATCATCTGCAGGTGTACAACCGCACCTGGTCGAAGATCAAGGAACTCGACCAGGCATCAGTAACCATTTGCAAAACCCCTGCCGAGGCAGCCACTGGCGTGCAGATTTTAGTCAGCATGTTATCGCAGGATGAAGTGCTGCGAGAATCGACTGTAGGCGCCGATGGAATTTTAAAAACTTTTCCTACCAATGGTGTGCACATATCCATGAGCACTATCAGCCCTGATACCGCTGAAGAACTTGAAAAAATCCACAAGGAACATGGCAGTAAATATCTCGCCTCCCCTGTCTTCGGCAGGCCGGAAGCTGCGGAAGCCAAGAAGCTTTTCATCTGCGTTTCGGGCGATAAGGATGCCAAGGAAATTGCGACACCCGTACTTAAAAATTTAGGGCAGCGCATTGTTGATTTTGGCGACAAGGTTGGCGGCGCAAATGTGGTGAAGGTAGCGGGCAATTTTATGATCCTCGCCTCGCTGGAGATCATGGCCGAGGCATTTACCCTGGCAGAGAAAAACGGACTGAACCGCGCGCAGGTCGCTGAGTTTTTTGGGTCGACAATTTTCAACGCGCCCATCTATCAAAACTACGGAAAGCTTATCGCCAACAAACAATACGAGCCGGTTGGTTTCAAAGCCAGCCTGGGCTACAAAGATGCCCGCCTTGCCATCAAACTGGCGCAGTTGAGTAAAACCCCCATGCCCGCCGCAACGCTGGCTCACGATAGGTTATTATCGGCCGTAGCCAAAGGCTGGGGCGACCGTGATTGGGTGGAAGGTGTAGGCCGTGGTGTGAGTGAGGATGCGGGAGTGTAATTTAAAAAATGAATGTCATTCTGAGCGGAGCGAAGAACCTATCCGCGTTTTAACTTCGACGCGCTCCGCCGACTCACCCCGACTACGCTACGCTGGTCGACCCTCTCTATGCTGCGCATAAAGAGGGTTAAAAAAATATTTTATTCTACCCTCTTTGCGCCGAAGGCGAAGAGAGGGTGGTCGAACGAAGCAACGACCGGGTGAGTCGACGGAGCGCGTCGAAGTTAATCACCTGATGATAAACGCGTCCTTTAACAACTTAGCATGGCAATTGTAGAAAATTCTAAATATCATAAAACACCTGGTTCTCTTCTTCCAGGTGCGAGAGGTCGGGCAGCTCATTAAAAATCCCAAACACGGATGCCCCGCTCCCGCTCATGCTGGCGAACAATGCACCGGCCTCATACAGGGCAGCCTTAACTCCGCGGATCTCCACATGATTTTTAAAAACAGATTCTTCAAAATCATTTTTGATATACTTGCGCCAATTGGCAACCGGCATATCGATCAGTTCGATCAACGAGATTTTCACATCGGCCGGTTTTACACCCCTGTAAGCCTCCGAAGTAGACACATGGGCCGGTGGCATCACCAAAACAATTTTATAAGCCGAGAGGTCTAATTTGATAGGCTCAAACTCATCTCCTACCTCAAAAGCAAACACCGGTTTGCTCTCGATAAAAAATGCGCAGTCGGCACCCAGTCGGCGGGCGTAGTTTTGCATGTCGTCAACGCTCAGTTTTAAATCGAAGGTCTGGTTCATCAGCCTGATAAAAAAAGCGGCATCTGCCGAACCACCGCCAAGGCCTGCCCCTATCGGGATATGTTTGTGCAGGTGAATTTTTACCGGCGGCACATCATGGTCTTTTTTAAGCATGTGCCAGGCTTTAATGCAAAGATTATCCTCAACCCTGCCGGGGATCTCCAAACCTGTCGACTCAAAACTCAATTCATCACTTTCGATGATCTCGAGCACATCATTTATTTTTATCGGGTAGAAAACGGTTTCCAGGTTATGATAGCCATCGGCACGGCGCTCAATTACATTTAAGCCGATATTAATTTTAGCATTAGGAAAAATGACCATAAGAGTATTTAACACGGCATGTATTTTTGAACATCCGTAGGATACCAAAATTAGATTATTTTTATTTGTATGCGGAAGATGTGGATAACGAATTGATCATTCAATAATTCACTCAATCACTAATTCACTAAATAAAATATGAAACAGTATCTCGACCTAATGCGCCATGTGATGGAAACCGGAACGCAGAAACACGACCGTACCGGAACGGGAACCATAAGTGTGTTTGGCTACCAGATGCGTTTTAATTTGCAGGATGGTTTCCCGCTGGTGACTACCAAGAAACTCCACCTCAAATCCATCATTCACGAATTGATCTGGTTTTTAACCGGCGACACCAATATAAAATATTTAAAAGATAACGGCGTACGCATTTGGGATGAGTGGGCCGATGCCGAGGGCAACCTGGGCCCGGTGTATGGTTACCAGTGGCGTTCGTGGCCAATGCCCGATGGCGGCCATATCGACCAGATCAGCCAGGTGGTAAATCAAATTAAAAACAATCCCGACTCCCGCCGCATGATCGTATCGGCATGGAACGTGGCCGATGTAAACCAGATGGCGCTGCCGCCCTGCCACAGTCTGTTCCAGTTTTATGTTTTGGATGGAAAACTATCCTGCCAGCTTTACCAGCGCAGTGCCGATATATTTTTGGGTGTGCCTTTCAATATAGCATCCTACGCGCTGCTCACCATGATGATGGCTCAGGTATGCGGCCTCGAGTATGGCGATTTCATCCACACCTTTGGCGATGCTCACATTTACAATAATCACCTGGAGCAGGCCAATCTACAACTAGGCCGCGACCCAAGGCCATTGCCTACCATGAAGATCAATCCCGATGTGAAAGATATCTTCCAGTTTAAGTTTGAAGATTTCACTTTGGAAAATTATGATCCGCATCCGCATATTAAGGGAATTGTTGCTGTGTAAAATTTATCATTGGGTCATTGGGTCATTGGGTCATTAAGTCATTTCTAAATAGTTCAAAATATCATGAGCAACCGAATAGAGGATTTGGAGATCTATGCCTTATCCGAAACATTTGGTAACCAAATCTGGTTTTTAGTTTTGGAGTGGGATTTCTTCGCAAAAGACACCATTGGAAAACAACTTTTACGATCTGCTGATTCCATAGGTGCAAATATTGCCGAAGGTTTTGGCCGCTATCATTATAAAGAAAACAAAAACTTCTGTTACTTTAGCAGAGGATCGATAATTGAAACAAAAACATGGCTAAAGAAAGCCAGCACCAGAAACTTGATAAATGAAGAGACTTTTCAATCATTAATCCAGCAACTGGAAACAATACATCATAAATTAAACATTTACATCAAATACATTGGCAAAGGGTCAACAATGACCCAATGGCCCAATGACCCAATGACCCAATGACAGTATCCATCATAGTCGCCATAGGCGAAAACCACGCTATAGGCAAAGGCAACCAGTTATTATGGCACATGCCTAATGACCTGAATCATTTTAAAGATATCACTTCGGGCCGCACCATCATCATGGGCCGCAAAACTTTTGATTCGGTGGGCAAACCACTGCCACGCCGCCGCAACATCATTGTCACCCGGCAGGATATCACCATCCCGGGTTGCGAGGTGGTAAAATCAATAGAAGATGGCCTGGCGCTTTGCAAGGGCGAGGACGAAGTATTTATTGGCGGCGGAGCCGAGATCTATAAACTAGCCATGCACTTAACAGATCGTATTTATCTTACCATTATCCATCATTCATTTGATGCCGATACGTTTTTCCCGGAGATAGATAAAGCCGAATGGAAAGAAGTTGCGAGGGAAGATTTTGAGGCTGATGAGAAAAACAAGTATCCTTACTCCTTCATAACACTGGAACGCTCATAACAAAAAACGGTCATATTTTGTTTTTAATTTAAAATTTCATGATAACGAAATTTTATTAGATTTGCCGTCTATTTTAAAAAAGCTTATAAACTAATTAATTACATATATAATATAAGATGCAAGGTAAAGGGGTTGTTAAATTTTTCGCCATATTGCTGGCGGTTGTGTGTTTGTACCAGCTTTCATTTACATGGGTCACCCGCAGTGTTGAAGAAAAAGCGAGGACTTATGCAAAGGGCGATATTCTAAAAGAAAAGGCTTACCTGGACTCCATGTCCACAGTGCCGGTATATCCTCTGTTAGGTCATAACTACGCGTATTGTAAAGCCAATGAATTAGCGCTGGGGCTCGATCTTGAAGGTGGTATGAGCGTTACCATGCAGATCTCTCTGAAAGAACTGGTACTAAAATTAGCTGATAACAATCCTGATGTTGTATTTAACAAGGCGCTTGACAATGCACAAGCTGAAAGCAAAACCAGCCAGACTGATTACATCACATTATTTGTTAACGAATACGAAAAACTGGCACCAAACGCAAAGCTGGCTTCTCTTTTCTCTACAAAAGATAACCAGGCTAATTTAAAGTTCAACGCTTCAAACAGCGAAGTTGAAACTTATTTAAAAGACCAGGCAAACACCGCGGTAAAACAATCATACACGGTTTTAAATACCCGTATCGACCAGTTTGGTGTAACCTCTCCAACTATCCAGTTACAATCAGGTACAAACCGTATACTGATCGAATTACCGGGCAATAAAGATCCTGAGCGTGTTCGTAAACTTTTATCAGGTACTGCAAAGCTTGAGTTTTACCAAACTTTTGAAAACGCTGATGCAACCGGTCGCCCATTAGAAGGCTACCAAACCCTGGCAAGCATCAACAGCCTGTTAGCTGCAAAAAACAAAACTGCTGCTAAAGATTCTGCTAATGCAAAACCAACTACTGCTGCAAAAGATACTACTGCCGCTGCTAAAGGTGGCTTATCGTTATTAAGCAAGGTGCAGAAAAATGCCGGTAAAGATTCAACCAACTTAGCGGGTAAAACAAAAGCTGCTCAGGATAACCCTCTGTTCGCTTTGGTATCCCCTCCAAGCTACCAGGATCAAAAAGGCCAGATGCAATTACGTCCGGGACCTGTTGTTGGCTGGAGCGCTTTAAAAGATACTGCTAAAGTAAATGCTTACTTAAACAGTGCCGATGTAAAAGCGATCATTCCAAGAAACATGAAATTCCTTTGGAGTGTAAAACCTGATCCTGAATTTAAAACCAAGGTATTTGAATTATACGCTGTAAAACTTACAGGTGCTGATAACGGCCCTGCATTATCAGGCGATGTTGTTGATGACGCACGTGCTGAAACAGACCAGAGAGGCGAGCCTAACGTAGTTATGGACATGAACTCTGTAGGCGCGCAAAAATGGGCTACTATAACCCGCGAAGCTTCAGCAGATGCAAACAATAAAAAATCAATAGCCATTGTTCTTGATGACAATGTATACTCAGCACCACGTGTTGATAACGAAATATCAGGCGGTAACTCATCAATCTCGGGTAACTTTACCCTTGATGATACCAAGGATTTGGCCAACGTATTAAAAGCCGGCCGTTTACCTGCTCCTGCTGTTATCATTGCTGAAAGCGTAGTTGGCCCTTCATTAGGTGAAGCAGCTATCCACGCGGGTTTATTGTCAGAAGGCTTAGGCTTACTGGTTGTATTGGTATTTATGATCGCTTACTACAACCGTGCAGGTACTGTTGCGGTGGTAGCGGTAATTGTTAACATGTTCTTCCTGATGGGTGTACTTACAGGCTTACACGCGGTATTAACCATGCCGGGTGTTGCAGGTATCGTATTAACACTGGGTATAGCGGTTGATGCCAACGTATTGATATACGAACGTGTGCGTGAGGAAATGGCTTTAGGCAAATCTGTACGCATTGCAGTAACAGATGGTTTTAAACACGCCCTTTCTTCAATCCTCGATTCAAACATCAGTACATTCTTAACCGGTTTAATCCTGTTTATCTTTGGTTCAGGCCCGATACAAGGTTTCGCTACTACGTTAATGATCGGTATCGTTACTTCACTCTTCTGTTCATTATTGATCTCAAGGTTAATATTTGAGTGGATGTTAGGTAAAGGCTGGGATATTAAATTCTCAAACCCATGGAGTTCACACACCTTTAAAAACGCAAACTTTGCTTTCGTAAAAAATCGTTTCAAATTCTATATTTTCTCAGCTGTGTTTATCCTTGCCGGTATCATATCAATGGCAACACAAGGCTTTAACTATGGTGTGGATTTTGAAGGCGGCCGTACTTACATCGTTCATTTTGAAAATAAAAACGTAAACGAGCAAAATATACATGACGCGGTTGATAAAACATTAGGCCGTGGTACTGTTGTTAAAACTTACGGTACTGATTACAGCATCACCACCAATTACCTGATCAACGAAACTTCAGTAGCTGCTGAAAACAATGTAAGAAACACGCTGATCTCTTCACTTAACACTAACCCGTTAACACAGGTTACCAAATCGAGCATTTTAAGTTCAGAGAAAGTTAGTGCTACTATTGCTGATGAGTTGAAAAAATCAGCAATATGGACGGTAATATTTGCCATTGTTATTATATCGGCATATATTCTGGTCCGTTTCCGCAAATGGCAGTTCAGCTTAGGTGCGATGATAGCTACGGCTCACGATGCGTTAATGGTATTATCATTCTTTACCTTATTTAAGAATGTATTGCCATTCTCACTGGATATTGACCAGGCGTTTATAGCTGCGATATTAACAGTAATAGGTTACTCAATTAATGATACCGTGGTGGTATTCGACAGGATCCGTGAGTTCCTCGACCTGCACCATGCAAAAACTGATGACCCTAAAGTTGTTATTAACGATGCGATCAACAAAACATTAAGCCGTACCATTATTACCGCTTTAACCGTATTGTTCGTATTGATCGTGTTATTCATATTCGGTGGCGATGCCATTAAAGGTTTCTCGTTCGCATTATTGGTTGGTGTATGCTTCGGTACATATTCGTCAATTTGTATCGCAACACCGGTAATCATCGACTTTGGAAAGAAAGATCTGAAATAATAATTCAATCGTCATAATTAAAAGGCTCCAAAGAACATTTGGAGCCTTTTTTGTTTTATATCTGAAACACTTAACTATATCATATATATGGAATCTACCGGCAAATCAAAATTTCCTTTAGTTGTTATTGTTGGCGGTGGCTTCGGCGGCCTGCAGGTAGCCAAACAGCTTGCAGACAAACCTGTAGAGGTTTTATTGCTCGATAAGCACAATTACCACACCTTCCAACCGCTGCTCTACCAGGTCGCACTCGGCAGTTTAGAGTCGGAATCTATAGCATTCTCATTAAGGAAGAATTTCGGCGGGCAAAAGAATTTCCGTTTCCGTATAGCCGAGGTATCAAGAGTAAACCACGAAAAAAACACCATTGATACCACCATAGGCGAAATTGCTTATGATTACCTGGTGCTAGCCACCGGCTCAACCACCAACTTTTTTGGCAACAAAGATGTGGAGCATTACGCCATGCCCATGAAATCCATCCCCGAGGCATTAAACCTGCGTTATCTCATCTTCCAAAATCTGGAGGAAGCTTTATTAAAAAAGGGGAAAGAAGAACGGGAACCTTACTTAACCTTTGTACTGGTGGGTGCCGGGCCTACAGGCGTTGAACTTGCAGGTGCATTGGCCGAGTTCCGCAATTTTGTATTGGAGAAGGATTATCCCGAATTGAAAAAAGAAGATGTAAAGATCTACCTGGTTGATTTTCTACCGAGAGTATTAGGCCCGATGTCGGAACAAGCCTCAAAGGCATCACAGGATTACCTGCATAAACTGGGCGTTGAACTTTTGTTAAATGCCAAAGTACAAAGCTATGATGGCCATACTATCACCTTCGAGCATGGTAAAAGTATCACAACAAAAAGTGTAATATGGTCGGCGGGTGTTATGGGTGTTGTACCGAAAGGGATCTCGAAGGATCTCATTGAGCGGGGCAACCGTATCCGCACTGATAATATTTGCCGTGTGGTGGGTTTTGATAATGTATTTGCCATAGGCGATGTTGCCGCCATGATAACCGACGAAACCCCGAAGGGTCATCCCGGCGTGGCGCAAACAGCTATACAAATGGGGCAAAACGTTGGTAAAAACATTGTACATTTGATAAAAGGAGAAGCAACAGTTCCATTTATTTATAACGATAAGGGTTCATTAGCTACCATTGGCCGTAATAAAGCAGTGGCCGATCTGGGTAAAATCAAATTCCAGGGATTTTTTGCCTGGCTGGTATGGATTTTTGTACACCTGTTCTCATTGGTAGGTATACGAAACAGGGTTGTCGTATTTATAAACTGGATTGGTAACTATATCAATTATAACGGTGGCAGCAGGCTCATCATCAGGCGTTTTACGCGTGAACCTGTGGCGCATACAACCGAAAAAGTAACAAAAGGCGAATAAACCTATTCATTATATTAAGCAGTGAGAACACTTTTTTTAAGCTTTGCATTCTTATTTCTGGCGTTTGCAGCCAGATGCCAGGGTAATACGGTAATTACCGATTCTGTTGCCATACATGTTGATGGCACGAATGCCTATTACCAAAAAACGGTTAAGGTTGATACCAACATAATGGAAAGTATGATCTATTTGCGATCGCTTGAATTTTTCGCCGCCAAAAATTTCCAGCAAAACTATGGCTACGATCAGGAAGGCAAACTGATCTGCACCACGGCACAAGATCTGAACACCAACAAAGTGTACATAGGTGATGAGAGCGATAATGTAGACCCCTATACCGTTCAGTTTTCCATCACTATTGACATGAAGAACAGGCGCTACCGGTATACCATCAGCAACGTGGTGTTCTATATGCCTACCGAAACCGGCAACAGGCGTTTGGGTTTGTATGATATGTATGAAAAAGCTACCAACACACAATCAAAACGCGTTGCAAGGGATGCTAAAAAGGTATTAGATTCATTTAAAAGGTATATTGGTTCATTAACAAGTGAGTTGTACCAGGCCATAGAAAAGAAAGGCGCTATCGACAACACAAAATTCTAGTAATCTTAAGCATGCCGCAAAAAATCAAACTAACCGAATGCCCGCGCGATGCCATGCAGGGCATTCATGATTTTATCCCCACGGATATAAAGGCGGCTTATATTAACCTTTTACTGCAGGTTGGTTTCGATACTATTGATTTCGGAAGTTTTGTATCGCCCAAAGCCATCCCCCAAATGCAGGACACGGCTGAGGTGCTAAAAAAGCTTGACCTGAGCAATACCAAATCAAAACTCCTGGCCATCATAGCCAATTATCGCGGAGCAGAAGAAGCAGCCCAGCATGCTGAGATCACTTATTTAGGCTATCCTTTTTCTATATCAGAAACATTTCAATTACGCAACGCGAATACTACCATACTGCAATCATTTGATGCTGTACAAAGAATAAATGAATTATCGGTATCTAAAAGCAAGCAATTGCTGGTGTATCTATCCATGGGTTTTGGTAACCCTTACGGCGATGAATGGAATATCGACATTATAAATTACTGGACAGAAAAACTCGTTAATGAAGGCATTAAGATCATCGCTTTATCCGATACCGTAGGCGTTGCCACCGCGGAACAGATAAGCGACATCTACCCGAAATTAGTAAACACTTTCCCTACAACAGAATTTGGCCTGCACCTGCACGCCACACCCAATAACTGGCAAACCAAAATAGAAGCGGCCTATAAAAGCGACTGTACCCGTTTTGATAGCGCACTAAAAGGTTACGGCGGTTGCCCCATGGCCGCAGATGAACTTACAGGCAACATCGCCACCGAAAACCTGATCGGCTACCTGCAATCACAAAACGAACCCCTTGAACTTAATTTCGATAAATTAAGAGAAGCGTTGGAGTATTCGTCTAAAGTATTTTTTTGATTAGAGACGGGAATCAAGATACAAGAATCAGGAAGCTACAAATAGCGCAAGTCTTGTGTGACGGCCTGTGTAGAGCTGACTTGTGCTTATATAGTCATAAGTCTCCTATCGCTCAAAACAACGCACAAGACTTGCGCCAAACAACATCTTATCTTTCGTCTTAAATCTTGGCTCCTGATTCTTAATTCTTGACTCTTTCCCTCCTATCCTGATTCTCGATTCTTAACTCTTGCTTCTTATACGTATCTTTACATCTGCAAAACGTTCTATCGCTCACGGCCAAACCGCGAGAGGAAAGTCCGGGCAACATAGAGTATCCTGCTTCCTAACGGGAAGGCGCCGGCAGCCGGCGACAGCAAGTGCCACAGAGAATATACCGCCTGTGATTTATCATGGGTAAGGGTGAAAACGTGAGGTAAGAGCTCACGGCTTTTCCGGGCGACCGGGATCGCGGTAAACCTCAGGAGTTGAAAAACCAAATAGGTCCTGAATCGGAAGTTACTCGCTTTTGATTGTTTGCCATTGGCAAATGATCGTCAGGATGGGTAGGTTGCTTGAACCTGTCAGCAATGGCAGGGCCAGATTAATGATAGAAACCGCCCTTCAACCGGCGGAACAGAACCCGGCTTATAGCTTTGCTGCTGAAAAAAATACCCCTTTCTGCAAAACAGAAGGGGGTTATTTTTTGTATATAGGTGGAGTGTTTATTTTTCTATACAAATCCCATATATTTGGGTGCCTTACCACTCACTCTTTTTTTGAAAAACATAGGATAAAAAATGGCGAAAATCTTAATTATTGATGATGAACGTGCTATAAGAAGCACCCTGCGCGAAATTTTAGAATACGAAGATTACCAGGTTGAGGATGTTGATAACGGGCAGGATGGCCTGGATATGATAACAAAAAACGACTATGACCTGGTGCTTTGCGATATTAAAATGAACCGGATGGATGGCATGGAAGTGCTGACCGAAGGTTTACTAATAAAACCGGATCTGCCGTTCATCATGATCTCTGGTCATGGTACTGTTGAAACAGCTGTTGAGGCCAGCCGTAAGGGCGCTTTCGATTTTATATCAAAACCACCTGATCTTAACCGCCTTTTAATTACTGTACGTAACGCGCTCGACCGCGGAAGTTTAGTGGTTGAAACCAAGGTATTAAAACGCAAAGTTTCAAAGGTTCGCCCTATATTGGGTAACTCACAGGCCATAGCAAAAATTAAAGAAACCATTGACCGTGTTGCCCCTACTGATGCCCGTGTTTTAGTTACCGGAGCAAACGGTAGCGGTAAGGAACTGGTAGCACGCTGGCTGCACGAAAAATCGAACCGTTCAAACGCGCCTTTAATTGAGGTTAACTGCGCCGCCATACCATCTGAATTAATTGAGAGTGAACTATTCGGTCACGAAAAAGGCTCTTTTACATCGGCTGTAAAGCAACGCATAGGCAAGTTTGAATCTGCCAGTGGCGGAACTCTGTTTTTGGATGAGATAGGCGATATGAGCCACTCAGCGCAAGCTAAAGTGCTACGCGCCTTACAGGAAAGCAAGATAACCCGTGTAGGCGGCGAAAAGGAAATTGAGGTAGATGTACGTGTGGTTGCCGCTACAAACAAGGATTTGCTGAAAGAAATTGAAGCCGGTAATTTCCGTATGGACCTTTACCACCGCCTAAGCGTAATATTGATCCACGTACCGCCGTTAACCGAGCGCCGTGATGATATTGGCCTGCTTACGCAGAACTTTCTAGATGAGATCTGTAACGAATACGGCATGCCGGTTAAAAAGATATCTGAAGCCGCCCTGGATGCTCTTAAAGCCCTGCCGTGGACTGGTAACATACGTGAACTGCGTAACATGGTTGAACGTTTGATCATCCTGAGCGATAAGATCATTACCGATGCTGATGTTAAAGCATTCGCCAATCCGTCTGCTCCTGCCCCGGCATCATCAAACGATACATCATCAAGTCAGACTGATTTTAACCAGTTCAAAAACTTCCAGGAGTATAAAGATTATGCTGAACGCGAGTACATCAAATTCAAGCTTGAAAAAAATAACTGGAACGTTTCAAAAACTGCCGATGATATTGATATCCAACGTAGTCACCTGTACAGTAAAATTGAGAAATACGGATTGAAACGTGGGGAGTAATATATAACTCATAAAGATCTAAAAAAAGCGTCATTGCGAGGAACGAAGCAATCCCCGACAATACAGAGCAGCTCTGTATTGTCGGGGATTGCTTCGTCGTTTCACTCCGCGCAATGACGCTTGGTTTATATGCTCTTTTTATTAACTAAACTCCGGTTTCAGCAATTCCTTTTCCTTCTTCCTCATCTTCTCCACTTTCGGAACCGATACTCCTTGTATATAAGGGTTATCCTGGTGCAGCTTGTAATAATTCTGATGATATTTTTCAGCCGGGTAAAAAACTTTAAACGGCACCACCTGCGTAACTATCGGCGATGAACCATAATACTTTGAAGCGTTAATACTCTTAATCGTGTTTTCAATGATCTCCTTTTCTTCCGGCGTGCGATAAAAAGCTATTGAACGATAACTTGTACCATGATCCGGGCCCTGGTAGTTAAGTTCTGTTGGATTGTGGGCATAAAAGAAAGCTTCAACCAATTTGGCATAGCTGATCACCTTAGGGTCATAATAAACCTGTACAGTTTCAGCATGGCCTGTGTTATCAGAACATACTTCCTCATAACTTGGGCGTGGCGCATCGCCGCCTGAATAACCGGCAACTACCTGGCTAACACCTTTCAGTTCAGACATGGCCTCACTGCTGGCCCAAAAACATCCGGCAGCAAAATCAGCAACCTGTTCGCCCGGCTTTGGTTTTGGCAATGATGCAAATGAGCCCGATTGCCCCTGAGCGCAACCCGCAAGTAACAGCAGGCAGGCTATATATAAAATGGATCTCTTCATAAATATTTACTTTTTTTAACAATATACGCACGCCAAAGTTTAGCGGTTGTCATTGAGCGGTAATATATTATGAACGCTGGTTTCTGAGCGAAGTTTTAACCATGATAATTATACTTTGCAGCCCGTTACTCTTGATCTCGTAAACAGTGGATAACAGCATTCCTAATTTCCCGGGAGGAAAACCACCTTTGCCATGCATCCACTCCAGGTACGAGATGGGCATATCGCAAATTAGTGTGCCTTTGTATTTGCCAAAGGGCATTTTGGTTTGTACAATTTCAATCAAGATCTTTGAATCGGGCTGGGCACTTTCCATGCTGTAAATATAACCCTGTTATGCTAAATTACACTGCCTTTACAAACACAAAAAACTAAAGACTGTTATTTGTATCTATTACACTTATTTATAAAACACACCATGGAAAAAAGAGAACTCGGAAAATCAGGAATAAAAGTTAACCCTATAACCTTCGGTGGCAACGTTTTTGGCTGGACCATTGATGAAAGAACTTCATTTGAATTGCTTGATGCCTTTGTAGATGCGGGCCTCGATTTTATTGACACTGCTGATGTATACTCGGCATGGGCACCCGGCAATAAAGGTGGCGAATCGGAAACCATTATTGGCAACTGGCTCAGAAAAAGCGGCAAACGCGATAAAGTGGTTATCGCTACAAAGGTTGGCAAACCAATGGGGCCGGGTAAACAAGGATTATCAAAAGCCTACATTACCCAGGCTGTTGAAGATTCATTAAAACGCCTGCGAACTGATTATATCGACCTTTACCAATCTCATGATGATGATAAGGACACACCGCTAACTGAAACGCTTTCTGTTTATACCAATTTGATAAAACAGGGTAAAGTAAGAGCGATAGGCGCATCAAACTATACTGCCGACCGGCTTAAACAAGCCTTAGAAATAAGTGAGACTACCGGACTTGCCGCTTACCAAAGCCTGCAGCCCGAATATAATTTATATAACCGCGAAGATTATGAAAAAGAACTGGAGGGCGTTTGCAGGGAGTTCGGGCTGGGCGTTATCAACTATTTTTCATTAGCCAGCGGTTTTCTTACCGGCAAATACCGTTCGGAGGATGACCTGTCGAAAAGTCCGCGTGGGCAAGGCATTAAAAAATATTTGAATGACCGGGGTTTTCGGATCCTAAAAGCGCTGGACGAAGTTGCTGCCGAGTATAATAGTACCCCGGCAAGTGTGGCATTGGCGTGGACCATCGCTCACCCCGGCATCACCGCCCCTATTGCCAGCGCGACCAGCACCAAACAGCTAAAATCACTTGTTGATGCTACTCAGCTTAATTTAGGCAACGATGCGATTAAGCTGCTGAATGAGGCTAGTGAGTATTAGAACCAGGACTCGCCAGAAATGATGAACCAGGATTTTAAGGATTTAAAAAGATTTTCAAGATATAGTACATCATGAAAATCTTTTTAAATCCTTAAAATCCTGGTTCTATCTATATATTGAGGTGGTTATATTTTAGAACATTCTGCGACCGAAACCATTGTGGCCCCTGTCGTTTTAAGCGATGTGTTGTTGTTGAGCGCCGCCACGGGTACCGCCACCGTTTTGGTTAAATTGCTGACCGCCATTGTTGCCGCGGTTACCACGATTTTGATCCTGGTTATATTGCTGGCCACCGTTGTTGCCCCTGTTATCGCGGTTTTGGTTCTGATTATATTGTTGGTTATAATTATCCCGACCTCTGCCATCAAAACGTTGACCAAATCCTCCACGGTTATCAAAACGCTGATCATCCCTTCTGTAACCACCATCGTTAAAATGGCTGGCGTAACTTCCCCGGAAATGATCGTCCCTGTGTGCCCATTGGTAATTTACACCGTGATACCTGTTCATGTAGAAATCATTACGTAAGTATGGGCGTGGTGCACGTACCTCGAACCTGCGGGCATGCATCCAATCGTAGTTGCGGTATTCGCCGGGTAAGTAGGCACATGAGATCCAGTTGTCGCCATCATTGTAATAATAGCATTGCTGTGCAACGTTGTAATAAGCGTTTACATCTGGCAGATAATAGTAGTCATCATTAGTATCATAATCCGCAGGGCCATTATCTTCATAAACTACCGGAGCTGGTTGTACATCAACAACAGCAGCAGGGCGTACATATACATGGTGAGGGAATAAATTTATACCTAAATGAATCCTTAATTGTGCATTGGCAGTGTTGTAAAATAAACCGCTTATTGCTATTGCTGATAATAAAACTAACTTTTTCATGGTGTTTCAATTTATATACATCTATGACGATAGCGCATTTAAATAGTTTAATCAGAATAATAATTTTATATAGATAATAAGTAATTATTGTGAAATAATATTTCAAATAATAAGCAATCAGCAAAACATTGTATCGATATTGATTTATTATTATAAGTATCAGATTTTCTGATTGTAACAATAATGTATTTTATCAAACAGAAATTTTGTTTGAGTTGTATTTAGTTTAATTTTAGTCACCAATCCTGTCGTTATGAAAATAAATAGCTTATACTCTATAGTTATGCCCTTAGCCCTTGTCCCGGCTTTGATCTTAACTAATCCTGTAACAAACAAAAAAACTGTTACCCATACAAAAACTGCCGCAACCGGTGCAGGCCTTACGCTGCCAGCAGGCTTTGAAGCCAGCATAGTAGCCGACAATTTAGGGCAAGCCAGGCATTTGGCTATTACCCCTCAAAATGATATTTACGTAAAGCTTAACCATTTTAAAACAGGGAAGGGCATTCTGTTCCTGCATCAAAATGGTGATAAAGCCACAGTAGCCAGTAGCTTTGGCAATTATGGCGGTACGGGTATGTATATTAAAGACGGGTATTTGTATGCATCATCTGATGAAGATGTGTACCGCTATAAACTGAATGACAAAAGCGAAGTAACAAATCCTGATGCGCCTGAAAAGATCGTATCCGGCTTATTAAACCGCCGCGAGCATGAATCGAAATCAATCGTGCTGGATAATGATGGCAATATATATGTGAATGTTGGCGCATATTCCAACTCATGCCAGGTTAAGGACAGGCAAAAAGGCTCAATGGGCAGGCCGGGTTGCCCCATACTGGATTCGGCAGGCGGCATATGGCAATTTAAGGCCAATAAACTCGATCAACATTATGGCGATGGCGTACATTATGCTAAAGGCATAAGGAACACTGTAGGCCTCGACTGGAACCAGCAGAATAATCAACTATTTTTAATGCAGCATGGCCGCGATCAGTTGCATGACCTGTTCCCCGATCTGTATACCGTACAACAATCAGCTGTTGAACCTGCCGAGTGTCTGTATGCCATAAAGAAAGGTGATGATGCTGGCTGGCCATATATCTATTATGACCAGGAAAGACATGAAAAAATTCTTGCCCCTGAATACGGTGGCGACAGCAAAAAAACAGCAGGTGAAGGCACTATTGATCCTGCAGTAGCATTCCCGGGTCACCTTGCACCTGATGGCTTATTATTTTATACCGGCAACCAGTTTCCTGAACGTTATAAAAATGGCGCATTCATTGCGTTCCATGGCTCATGGAACCGTGCACCTGAACCACAAGCAGGTTACTTTGTAGTATTTCAACCGTTTAAAGATGGCAAACCCGATGGTAAATGGGAAGTGTTTGCCGATGGTTTTGCAGGCACACAGGCGCAAAAAGAATCTGGCAGGGCCGAACATCGCCCATGCGGTTTAGCCCAGGGCCCTGATGGTTCGCTATATGTAAGTGATGATTCAAAAGGAACTATTTACAAAATCACTTACAAAAAATAATACATGAATATTAAAAGAACGGCTGCATTGCTATTCCTGCTGACATCATTTTCGGCAGGGTTGCATGCGCAAACCAAGCATAAAAAGTCAACCCATTCAAGCCTGGCGGTATCTATTGCTAACGGTAAGAATATCTACATTCAAAATTGCGCAAGCTGCCATCAGACCGATGGCGGCGGTGCTGGCAACATGAATCCGCCCTTAATAAAAACCACCTATGTTTTAGGTGATAAAACCACGCTGATAAAGATTGTATTGAACGGCTTCAGCGACAATGTGGAGATCAACGGGCAAACCTACCAAAACACCATGGCATCTCATGATTTTTTAAAGGACCAGGAAATTGCCGATGTACTTACTTATGTACGCAACAGCTTTACTAACAAAGCCAGCGCCGTTACAGCCTCACAGGTAAAAACTGTAAGAGCGAATAATAAGCCGGCGAAATAAGGCTACAAATCCATGCGTCATTGCGAGGAACGAAGCAATCCCCGATTGGTAGATCAACCATACAAGGTCGCTCTGTATAGTTAGGGATTGCTTCGTTCCTCGCAATGACGCTTTTTATTACTCCTTGTACAAAATTACTACTCCCCTACTCCCGGTACAAACAAGTAGTGATCAATCCCGTCCACCCGGTTTGGTGCGATGCGCCTACCCCACGACCATTATCGCCATCAAAGTATTCGTAAAACAATACGTAATCTTTAAACGAGGCATCATACTGGATCTTGTCATAAGCACCGAACACGGGCCTTCTGCCTGTATCATCACGCAAAAATATGCTCGATACCCGTTTGTATAACTCGTTGGCAACTTCTTTAAGGTTCATAAAAACACCTGAGCCTGTCGGGCACTCTATCTTAAAGTCATCACCATAATATTCATAAAAGCGCTGCAGGCTTTCAATCAGCAGGTAATTCATCGGCATCCATATCGGGCCTCGCCAATTACTGTTGCCACCGAATAAACCGCTATCGCTTTCGGCAGATGTGTATTTAATGCTGAAGGTCATTCCGTTTATGGTAGTTTGGTAAGGGTGTTCCAAGTGATATTTTGAAACCGAACGGATTCCGTAATCACTTAAAAACTCCTTCTCATCCAGCATATATTTAAGCAGCATCTTCATACGATAACCGCGCAATAAACTTATCAAATGCTTTCCACCACTACTCTTTTGGTTCCATCGTGATACCAATGCCGCCAGATCAGGGCGATTATCAGCAAACCACGTTAACCTGTTTTTAAAGATCGGGTTATTGAGGATATCATTTTCATCCAATACTTCGGCAGCAAACAGCGGTATCAGGCCCACCAGGCTTCTTATCCGCATTTTTTCAGTACTGTTATCAGGCAAACGGATCTGATCATAAAAGAACCCATCTGCATCATCCCACAAGCCCTGGTTGTTATCGCCCAGGTTTGCCATCGCGCCCGCTATATATATAAAGTGTTCAAAAAATTTGGAGGCGATATCATTATAAGCTTTATTATAAACAGCCAGTTCAGCAGCCATTCGCAACAGGTTTAACGAGTACATAGCCATCCAGCTTGTACCATCAGCCTGCTCCAGGTGTTCGCCCATTGGCAAGCGCGCGTTTCTGTCAAAAACGCCTATGTTATCGAGCCCTAAAAACCCACCTTCAAATATGTTATTACCAGCCGCATCCTTACGGTTCACCCACCAGGTAAAATTAAGCATCAGTTTATGGAAGATTCGCTCTAAAAAGTATGTATCGCCTTTTCCCCCATTATTTTCTTTATCCAAATTATATATCACCATGGCCACCTTGGCATGTACCGGTGGGTTGGCATCGGCAAAATCCCATTCGTAGGCAGGTAGTTCGCCGTTGGGATGCATATACCAGTCGCGCGTTAGCAGCATTAACTGGTTTTTGGCAAAATTCATATCGAGCCGGGCCAGCGGTAAGCAATGAAAAGCCAGATCCCATGAGGCAAACCAGGGATACTCCCATTTATCGGGCATGGAGATAATATCCTTTGTATTTAAATGCGTCCATTTGCTGTTGCGTGCATTCATCCGGCTTTCAGGCGGCTTAGGCCCAGCCGGATCGCCGTTTAGCCAATGATGGATATTATAATGATAGAATTGCTTTGTCCACAACATACCTGCAAAAGCCTGGCGTTGCACCATTACACTATCAGCATCCGGGTTTTCCTTTTGTAGATCCTTGTAAAACTCATCAGCCTCAGCTATACGGGCATTAAATATCGTGTCGAAATCACTAAAATCGTTTTTAGCATTTTTTGATAAGCGCAGCCTAACCACATGGCTTTGTTTGGCCTTAACAGTTATATCAAAATTAATGGCTGCTTTTGTACCTGTCTTTTTTGGGTTCACGGTATCCGCGCCATTTACTATATAGTCGTTTATACCATCTTTATAATATGGCTTGCCATCGTCATAACCATACAGGCGTCTGGTGTTGGTTTCATTATCACAGAACAATAATTCCGGTGATCCTTCGCCATTCAGCCACATCTGCCCCAGGTCCTTATGGTAAACCTCAATAACCCCATGCGAATCAGCTAATAACTCTGGTACATAATTATCATATCCCCAGGCCCATGTGTTGCGGAACCAGATGGTGGGCAGTACATTTAAGCTGCAATCTTCAGCGCCCCTGTTATTTATGGTAATCTTTATTAAAATATCATCCTGTCCGTTTTTGGCATATTCGGTAAATACATCAAAATATTGGTCGTTATTTAACAACCCGGTATCTATCAACTCAAATTCCGGTTCATCACGACTGCGCCTCTTATTTTCACTTACCAGCCATGCATAAGGGTATTCCTGCTGCGGATATTTGTACAGCGTTTTCATGTATGAATGTGTCGGCGTATTATCCAGGTAATAATACAACTCCTTCACATCCTCACCATGATTACCTTCCGGGTTACTTAAACCAAAATACCGCTCTTTTAATATCGGATCTTTTTTATTCCATAAAGCCACGGCAAAACAAAGTATCTGTTCATCATCACAAATGCCGGCAATCCCCTCTTCGCCCCAACGATAAGTTTTGCTGCGGGCCATATCATGCGTAATGAAATTCCAGGCATCGCCATTAGCGCTGTAGTCCTCCCTAACGGTTCCCCATTGCCTGTCGGTTACGTATGGCCCCCATTTTTTCCAGCTTGCATCCTGTAATCGCGTTTGTTCTGTATTCATATAAATTGGGCTATGGTTATAGAGGGTAAAGTAGCTTTTATAAATTAAGTTTTTGTAAAGTATTATTATAAAGATTTTATTACAAACACATGTTTATGTTTAATTATTTTTTGGCTGATATCCTACTTTTAATACAATTTATATACATGCTAAATAATAAATACCCTAAGCTATTATATTGTACGTTAAGTACTTTTGGCTATATTAAAAAATATGAATGATTTTTTAGCAGCCCGCTCACAAATGGCCTTATCCTTAGGCTTTCATATCATATATTCATGCATTGGCATGGTGATGCCTGTTTTTATGGCGATATCGCATTACAAGTGGATAAAAACCGGCGACCATGTTTACAAAAACATCACCCAGGCCTGGAGCAAGGGCGTAGCCATATTTTTTGCTACAGGAGCGGTATCCGGCACCATGCTATCATTCGAACTCGGTTTGTTATGGCCTAAATTTATGGAACACGCCGGGCCCATATTCGGCATGCCTTTTTCCTTTGAAGGGGTTGCATTTTTTATCGAGGCTATCGCCCTCGGGTTTTTCCTTTATGGCTGGAAACGGCTTAACAAATGGTTCCATTGGGTTACAGGTATAGTTGTTGGCGTTAGCGGGGTTATTTCGGGCATCCTGGTAGTATCGGCCAATTCATGGATGAATAGCCCGGCTGGTTTCGATTATGTTAACGGACAATACATAAATATCGATCCAATAAAAGCCATGTTTAACGAAGCCTGGTTCTCCGAGGCATTACACATGACCATAGCGGCATTCGCGGCAACAGGCTTTGCCGTAGCCGGGATACATGCACTCATGATCCTGCTGAAAAGAAACGTAAACTTCCACACCAAAGCCTTTAAGATAGCTATTGTATTTGGTGCGGCGGCAGCTATTTTGCAACCCTTGAGCGGCGACATCTCAGCCAAAGGTGCTGCCCGCAGGCAACCGGCTAAATCAGCGGCTATGGAAGCCAATTACCACACTGTACCCTACTCGCCTTTATTAATAGGCGGCATACCCGATACCGCTAATAAAAAAGTAAACTATGGCATTGAATTACCCGGTTTACTGAGTTTTTTGGTTTATGATGATTTTAAAACGCCCGTAAAGGGCCTGGATCAGATCCCTCAGCAATATCAACCCAACGTGCCTGTTACGCATTATGCTTTTCAATTAATGGTTGCCATAGGGATGTTTTTATTGCTGATAGGCCTTATTTACTTTTTTGCATTGTGGAAGAAAAAGAAATGGCTCACCAAAGACTGGTTCTTTAAACTATTTGTAATAGCCACGCCACTTGGTTTTATAGCCGTTGAGGCAGGCTGGACAGTAACCGAAGTGGGCCGCCAGCCATGGATAATACAAGGTGTAATGCTCACCAGTCAGGCCGTTACACCTATGCCCGGCATACAATACTCCTTTTATCTGTTCACGTTTATTTATTTTACGCTGAGTGTTGCGGTGGTATTTTTATTGAGCAGGCAAATTAAAATGGTTCCGGAATTATATGATCATTAAAGAACAGAATATATGCTGTACGTAGTTATTGGCTTTTTATTTTTTGCTGTTGTTTTCTACTTCCTGCTGGGCGGTGCCGATTTTGGCGCGGGTATAATAGAACTCTTTACTTCCGATGGTAATAAATCGCGTACGCGCCATACCAGCTACCAGGCCATTGGCCCTATTTGGGAGGCAAACCACATGTGGCTCATCATCGCTATTGTTATTCTGTTTGTTGGATTCCCGGTTATTTACAGCCAGATCTGCACTTACCTCCACATTCCACTGTTAATTATGCTGCTCGGCGTAACTGCCCGTGGTACGGCATTCTCCTTCCGTAATTACGATGCGGTTAAAGATGAGCGGTCGCAGGCGCTGTACAACCATATATTTGTTTATTCCAGCTTTATAACCCCTCTGTTTTTAGGCATTACAGCAGGCAGCGTAATTTCAAGGCAGATCGATCCTGCTGCTGATAACTTTTTAACCGCCTTTGTATTTAGCTGGCTCAACTGGTTTTCGGTAGCTGTTGGGTTCTTTACCGTTGCGTTGTGCGGTTTCCTGGCGGCGATATACCTCATCGGCGAAGCCAAAGAACAATTTGACGTTAAACGCTTTACCAAAAAAGCGGTGATCATGAACGCGGCGGCAGTAGGTTTTGGCGGGCTGGTATTCTTAGCGGCTGAGGTTGAAAATGTACACCTGGCGCACTGGATCTTCGGCAACCCGGTTAGTTTAACCGCCGTAATAGCAGCATCGTTATCATTAATATTACTTTGGTATTTATTAAGGCGGGGCAAAACCAAGATCATCAGGCTACTGGCCGGTTTCCAGGTTACAATGATATTGGTATCCGTTGGTTACAGGCACTTCCCTAACGTAATGATGGTAAAGGGCGGTAAAAATCTGTCGTTACTTACCAACCACGCTCCCGAAGCAACAATTAATGATTTAGGCTGGGCACTTTTAGTGGGTAGTTTGTTTATATTGCCTGCGTTGGGCTATCTGTACTATAGTTTTCAAAAAAAGAAGGACGTATAAAATCATTACACCATGGTCTTGATATTACAAGAGCAATATAAACTCATCCAAAGTTCAAGAAACGTAGTATTCAACTTTATTGAAACGGAAGTTGGTGAGGCTTTGAATACCCCTGTTGATGCTTTTGAAGGGAGCACCATACGTTACTTACTGGTGCATGTTTCCAATTGCTATTTACAGTGGATGTATAATTTCGCCATGAGTAATAAGCTGGAACTTTTTAACGACAAGGAGTTTAAAACCATAGCTGCTATACGTTCTCTTTATGCTGACACCGACGACCTGGTGAAAAACTTTCTGGAAAAGTTTGCAGATCATTTAGATGATCCCATTACCAATACGCTCTCTCGCAACCGTACAATCACCGCTACCCCGCTTGCAGTATTTACCCATGTAACCACCCATGAATTTCATCATAAAGGCCAGGTGATGACCATGTGCCGCCTGTTGGGTTACCCGCCGCCGGATACTGATATTATCCGTACTTAAATCACAGCTTCAATAAGCCAGCCATTCTGCAACGAGAAATATTACATGTAAACCGGGCTACATTTATAACTTAATTTACACTATCAGTTATAAAGTATTTCTTAAAAATACAATCATTTTCCTTCGGTTTAGTCGCCCATTAATAATATCTTTGTCGGGTTAACTAACATCCTAAATCTCCTGGTGAAACCGAAAAGACTTTTATTCTTTTATAATTTGTCTTATTATTGTGCTAAAAATGTGACAAACAAATTGCACCATCAACTGTTTGTGATGTGATTTTCTCCCATATGAAATATTTTAAACTCCTATTTTTTTCTGCTCTGGTCATACTATTTTGCCTGAGCACTAAACCCGTTTCAGCTCAAGGTTCATCTCAGAATATATCAAGTATAAATGTTAATGATTTGTCTGACGCGCAGATCCAGCAAATGGTGCAACAGGCACATGCTTCTGGTTTAAGCGATAGCCAAATTGTGCAGCAGGCGGAAGATAGGGGCATGTCAGCCGATCAGGGGCAGTTATTACAAAAGCGCATCGCTGCTTTAAGAAGAACTACAGCTACAAACGGTTCCGATACCACCCAATCAGCCCGTACGCTAAACTACAAAAACACCGGATTAAATCAGCAAAATCAATACACGAATGAAGCAGACACGACGCCCAAAATATTTGGAGCAGATCTGTTTAGAAACAGCAATTTAACCTTTGAACCTAACCTTAATTTAGCAACACCGGTAAACTACATAGTAGGCCCCAGCGACCAGTTAAATGTAAATATTTATGGTAATTCGCTGGTTAACTGGAAACTGGAAGTGTCGCCCGAAGGGAACATCAATATACCGGGTATTGGCATAGTAAACGTTACCGGCAAAACTATTGAACAGGCTACCGCTCTTATAAAAAGCAAACTTGCTGCTAATAATTATGCCATAGGGCATGGCACTAATGTACAAGTTAGTTTGGGTAACATCAGGAGTATTAAAGTGATACTGGTTGGTGAAGTACAAAAACCGGGTTCATACACATTACCATCGTTAGCAACAGTATTTAACGCCCTATACGCTGCCGGTGGGCCCAATAAAAATGGTTCATTCCGCCAGATCGAAGTTATCAGGAACAACCGTATCATCAGGCGATTAGACGTTTACGACTTTTTAGTTAAGGGTGAGCAAAAAGATAATATTGGCTTGCAGGATCAGGATATTATCCGCATCCCTACTTATCGTGTACGCGTTCAAATGACCGGCGAGGTTAAAACTCCCGCCCTGTTCGAAGTGCTGCCCGGTGAAACATTACAGGATGTAATAGGCTTTGCAGGCGGTTTTACTGACCATGCTTATACCGCATTAATTAAAGTTTCACAGATCAGCGATCAGCAACGCAGGATAACCGATATCCCGGAAACTGACTATAAAAATTACGTTCCGTTACGTGGCGATATTTATACGGTCGACCGGATATTGAACCGTTTTGAAAACCGTGTTACTATAAACGGCGCAGTTTTCAGGCCCGGCCAATATGAATTGCAAAAAGGCTTAACATTAATGCAATTGATACAAAAAGCCTCGGGTATAAAAGAGGATGCCTTTACTGGCTTGGGTACAATCACCAGGTTAAACCCTGATAACACCGCCGGAATCATATCCTTTAATTTAAAAGACCTTATTAACAAAAATGCTGCTGATATCCCATTACAGCGTGAAGATGTAATAAACATATCATCTATTTTTGATCTGCGCGACCAGTACACTGTAACCATTAAAGGTGCTGTACGCAAAGGTGGCACTTTTGCATACGCCGATAGTATTAGCGTTGAAGACCTGATCATTAAAGCTGGTGGTTTTGCTGAAGGTGCAAGCCCTAAACGCATTGAGGTGGCACGCCGCGTAAACGATAGTGACCCTAATTCAAAAAACAGCCTGGTATCACAAGTGTTCCAGGTTGATGTTAATGCGCAACTGGATAAAGAACTGGTAAATTTCAGGCTAAAACCATATGATATTGTATCGGTTTACAGCCTGCCCGGCTATGAAACACAAAGAACGGTTAAAGTTGATGGTGAAGTATTATATCCCGGCTATTATGTTATCAAAAACAAGAACGAAAAGATATCTGATATCATAACCCGGGCAGGTGGCCTGTCAGCATCAGCCGATGTAGATGGCGGTACGCTTAAACGAAGCAATACGGCGATACTTGGCGTTGATAAAAATAAAACGGATACAGCAGAACTGGCCCGGGAACGGACCGCACGCCTGGCCCGCTTACAAAAAAGCTATAAAGACTCTACAAATACTGCAGAAGATACCGTACTAAGAAATAACTTTGTTGGTATTGACCTGAAAAAGATCCTAGAAAAACCGGGCAGCAATATCGACTTGCTTGTTGAGGACGGAGACGAAATAAGAATACCTAAACAACAACAAATAGTAAGGGTAAATGGCGAGGTATTATACCCAAGCGCTGTTGTTTTTGAAAACGGTAAATCATTTGCAGACTATGTGTCAAATGCAGGTGGATTTTCGCCCCAGGCATTGAAACGTGGCGCTTATATAGTTTATGCCAATGGCACTGTAAAAGGAACAAGAAAGTTTTTATTCTGGAACAACCACCCGGCTGTAAAACCAGGAAGTGAAATATATATACCTAAAAAACCTGAATCAAAAGGTGATGCTGCAGCAAAAATAATAGGATATACAACTGCACTGGCATCATTAGGAGCCATAATTCTGGGAATTTTAAGTTTGAATAAATAAGTATATGCCCTATAAATTAATATACCATCTATGGCTATAGATAATAGTGACAATAAAAGCAACAATTCAGAAGAGGTATCTTTAATGGAGATAGGATTAATTGTAAAAAGAACGCTCAAATACCTAAAAACTAAATGGATATTTATTGTACTTGCAATAGTTATAGGGATGGCATTGGGGCTGTCTTATGCTACTATTAAAAAACCCACCTATTCGGCTGTTTGTACATTTGTTCTGGAAGATTCAAAAAGCAGTTCGCTGGGGCAATATGCCGGCTTAGCCTCTATTGCAGGCATAAATATAGGCGATGGCGGTGGCGGTATTTTTGAGGGTGATAATATATTGGAGTTATACACATCAAGAGTAATGCTTAAAAAAGCGTTACTTACCAGTTGTACTTTTAATAACAAAAAACAATTGTTAATAGACAGGTATATTGATTACTATAACCTGCGTAAAACATGGATGGGCAACCCTGAATTAAGGAACATAAACTTTAACAATAATCCAGATAGTTTAAACCGAAAACAAGATAGTATTATAACAAGCTTAGTTGATTTATTTAACGCTAAAGTATTGGAGGTTAGCAAGCCTGATAAAAAACTAAGTATTATAAGAGTAAATATTACCACTAAGGATGAACTTTTTTCACAATATTTTAATGAAACACTGGTTAAAACAGTGAATGACTTTTATGTACAAACAAAAACAAAAAAGGCATATCAAAACGTTCAGATATTGCAACATGAAGCTGATAGTATTAAGCTTATCTTAAACTCATCATTAACTGGTGTTGCTTCGGCTATTGATGCATCCCCAAACTCAAACCCGTTAATCTCAACACTTAAAGTACCATCACAAAAAAGGCAGATCGATCTTCAGGTGAATACAGCCATTTACAGTGAGGTAGTAAAAAATCTGGAGTTAGCAAAGGTATCACTAAGGCAGGAAACGCCATTAATACAGGTTGTAGACAAACCGGTATTGCCGTTGCCGGTAGATCGCCCGGGTAAGGCAAAATGTACATTTCTTGGCTTTATTTTAGGTGCCTTTATAAGTATATTCCTTATTATAGGGATAAAGATCTCAATCATTTTTGTAAATAAATTAATAAAAATCTAGTTGTAATAATACTAAGCATAGGTACGTAACAGTGCATATACGTAGCATTTTAATCATATTAATTCCATAAAAAGCTATTCATCATTCCTGATAGTTTTTTCATAACCATATGAGCAGAACCAAATCAGCCTTTTTAGGAACTATATCTTCACAGCTTTATTCAATTATTTCGTTAATAGTTAGCCTTTTTTCTGTTCCTATTATTGTCAGGCATTTAAATTCTGAAATATATGGCCTGTCTATTATCATATTCCAAATTACAGGCTATTTGGGAATGTTTGATTTTGGATTAGGTGCCGGTGTTGAACGCTTTTTGGCCGGAACAAGGGAAGATAATGAGGAGAACAGGACGAAAGTTAAACGTATAATTTCTACTGCGTTTATTGTATATACATTCATAGCTGCCTGCATAATAATAATCGGGAATATATTCGCGCCCTATGCCGCTGCTATTTTTCATACTCCTGCAAAATACCTGCAGAGTGTGAGGTACATTATATCCGTTCTGTCGGTAGTATTAGGATTACAGATCGTATTAAGATCCATCACCGGAATATTTTTCGCCCATCAGAAACAAATTTTATTTAATACACTGTCATTTATTTTAAACCTTAGCAACACTATTTTAACTATAATATTTGTTTGCCTGGGTTATGGCTTATGGAGTTTTGCTTATTGCCAGATCATTGTATTTATTTTTAATGCCCTTTTAAGCCTTTATTTTTTAAACAAGTACTACTCTTACATCAGAATTAATATAAAAGACTTTGATTTTCCATTAATAAAAGAAATGTTTTCATATGGCTTCGCTCTGTTTTTGATCGGTATAGCTGTACAGATAATATTTCAAACAGATAGAATAATAATAGGATCATTTGTGTCATTAACAGCTGTCTCTATTTATTCGTTCACTACCAAGATCCCCGAATTATCATCGCAGGTATTATGGAAGATATCAGACAATTCATTCCCGGCGTTGGTTGAACTGTCGAAAAAAGAGAATGCCGGTTCTTTCATGAAAATATCACATGATAAGATCATGCTGTTAACGTTATCTTTAACAACTACATTCTTTTGGATAGTAATATTAACATCTTACCCGTTTATAAAGCTTTGGGTGGGTAACCAATACTTCCCCGGTTTAACATTTACTGTTTTAGTTGCTTATCTGTATTTAATACAGCTTACATTTATACACGTTACCTCTATTTGCTTAAATGGATTCGGGATTGCTGGCCGTATTTCAGTTATGGCCCTGGTTGAGGCTGCTATAAACTTATCACTTTCTATATATTTAGTGAAAATATATGGTATTAACGGGGTAATTATAGCAACCATAGTTGGGGGTGTTTTAACCTCATTCTGGTACGTCCCCTATTTATCTATCAAATATTTCGGAGGCAATATTATATCCTATTTCATGCCCTTATTAAAGCCCCTCGTTATATGTTCAATATTCGATGGTATCTTATATTTTTTATTTAGAAATATATTTCATGATATAAACAACTGGTTTTTACTCGTAGCATATACAACAGGTATTTCCATAGTTTTTATTATACCTGTATTGGTTTTAAACAGATCATTGTTAATAGAGTTAAAAGGTAAAATTTTCGGGTAAATAATTATGGCTACTCACTGCTATAAGCAAAAACCAGATCACAAATAATTAAACATGCCGAATGAACTAATTTCAATTATAATGCCTGCACACAATGCAGCCAAATTTATTGGGGATTCAATTAACTCTGTTTTAAAACAAAGTTATTCAAATTGGGAATTGTTAATTATAAATGATGGTTCTACCGATAATACGTTAAGCATAGCTAAAGAATATGCCGAAACTGATAGCAGGATCAGGGTTATAACCCAGGCTAATCAAAAACAGGGGGTAGCCCGTAATAACGGAATCAAAAATTCAAAAGGTATATGGATTGGTTTTTTGGATGCAGATGACCTATGGTATCCTGAGAAATTGGAGAAGCAAATTGCAACAAGTTTAATGTTTCCTGAAGTTGATGTTATTTATACCGATGGTTGGATATTCAGGGACAATGACCTGGAAAATACAAGTCCATACATTTCTATAACAGATCGCTTAATTGAAGGCAGGGAAATGTATAAATTAGAATATAGTTATAACTACATCCCCATACTGGCAGTAATAGTAAAGCGTTCATTAATACATAAAACAGGGTTGCAAGATGAGCAACCTGCCATACAGGGATGTGAGGATTGGGATTATTGGATAAGGATGGCAAAAGCTGGGGCTCATTTTTATGGGATGCCCGACAAGCTTTTCTATTATCGGAAACATGGGAATAACATGTCGGACAATAGTATTGCCATGCTGCTTGCCCGGGTAACTGTTTTAATTAAAAATTTTGATCCTGAATTTATTGACAAGAATGACGCCCTGGTCATAATAAAGAGCCTGGCATTCCCTTTGATCAACAGATTAATTAAAAATGAACGATTTGAAGATGCTAACTTTATATTAAAAGGTATGCAGCATATTGCACCTTCCGTATCGTATAAATTAATAAGAGGCTTAATAAATACCTTTAAGGCAAACGCATATATCCCGGTTGCTGTTATTGGCAAAATAGCGCGGATGTAATACCCCGGCTTAAAAAAACGTGAGATTGATAAATTTTAATGTAGATGGGTAATTATTTAAAAAATAAATTGAAGGGGCTGTTTTTTGGAAAGGGTTATAAACGTTTCCCAAAAAGTAACTCCATAATAATTTCATCCGATTTTGTAATAGGTAATTACTTTAATATAAATATTGAGCCTGCCAACGTTTCTATAAACATTGGCTCAAATGTAATATTTAGAGAGTTTTGCAGCCTTGTGGTAAATGGTAATGGAAACCTTACTATTAACGCTAATGTGTTTTTCAATAATTACTGTTCAATTAACTGTTTGGGAGATATTACTATAGGCACAAATACATTATTTGGTGAGGGGGTTAAAATTTATGACCATAACCATAAATACGAAACTACTCCCGAAATAAAGGTACATGCACATCAATTTACTGTAAGCCCGGTAACCATAGGCAAAAATTGCTGGATAGGCAGTAACGTTGTCATTTTAAAGGGGGTTGATATAGGTGACAATGTAATAATCGGAGCAAATTGCCTGGTTCATAAATCAATCCCGGCAAATAGTATTGTTAAAGCAAGTTCATCAACCAATATCCAAAGCTTTTAATAATACATGAAAAGAAATTTTAATATTATTTTCACTATTGATGAAAGCTATATTCAACATTTTACCGTTGCACTTATATCGGTAATTGAAAACAACAAAGACATCGATCTGAACATTTTTGTTATACATGATATTGCAGACAACAAAACACTGAATAACGCAATAGCATTTTTTAAAAACCAATACGGGGTACATATATCTTCTTTGGTCATTAAAAACTCAGTGTTCAATAACTACAGAATGTCATTGCACTTTTCAAAAGCGGTATATTTCAGGCTTCTAATTGCCGATATAATGCCTGACGAAATAGATACGGCTTTATTTTTAGATTCAGACCTTTTAGTTACAGGATCATTAGAAGGGTTACTTGATTTAAATTTTGATGATAATTTTCTTTTTGCAGATAATGAGCACAATACCGTTGGGCTTGATCTCTTAAATGAAATAGGCCTCCCGGCAAATACCTATTTTAATGCCGGGGTGATGTTACTGAATTTAAAAGCATGGAGGGAAAATAATGTATCTGCAGCTTTAATTTCAACGGCAGAAAAATACATGGATAAGTTAAGCTGGTGGGACCAGGATGTTTTAAATATTTATTTTTTTAAAAAATGGGCGCAATTACCCCGGGGCTATAACGAAAGAAACATTTTAAAACCTTTAAACGAATTGCCTGTTGTTATACACTTTTCAGGAGTTTCAAAACCATGGCAGTTTCTGAATGTTCATCCCTATAAAAATTTATACTGGAAATATTTAAAACTATCGCCATTTAAGAACAATAGATATAAAGATTATACAATAAAGAATTTCATTAAAAAGATTCTTTATTTAACAGGTCTTTTAAAGTGAATTTATAATTATATAAAAACCTGAATGTCATTTAAAACCCCCATATTATTAATAACCTTTAACCGGTTAGATACCACAATACAGGTATTTGAACAGATAAAGCAACAAAAACCAAAATATCTGTTCATTTCTTCTGACGGGCCAAGGCAAAACCGGGCGGATGATTTCGCCAAAATTGAGGAAGTAAGAAACTATATTTTACAGCAAATTGATTGGGATTGCGAAATAAAAACACTCTTCCATGAAAAAAATCAAGGATGCGGCCTTGGTGTATCAGGAGCAATAACATGGTTTTTTGATAATGTTGAGCAGGGAATTATTTTGGAAGATGACTGTATACCCTACCCCGACTTTTTTGGCTTTTGCGAAGAAAATTTAAACCACTATAAAAACGACGACCGCATTTGGGCTATAAGCGGCACCAATTTACAGGGAGGGATACAAAGGGGTACCGGATCATATTATTTTTCGAATTACGGAGGAATATGGGGCTGGGCAACATGGGCCCGTGCATGGAAACATTATGATTATAATATGAAGACTTATAATCAGTTTGTAAAGAGCAAGAGCATTAAAAACATATTTAAAGATCCGCGCCAGCAAAAACATTGGATAGCAGTACTAAGTACGGCAGCCAAAGTTGATACTTGGGATTATCAATGGCTGTACACGCATTGGTATTATAATGGCTTATGCATAGTTCCAAACGTAAACCTTATAAAAAACATTGGTTTTAATGCCGATGGCACGCACACTATAACTGAACCGGCCTGGTATAAATCAGCCACAACGGGCAGCCAAACCCTGCATAAAATAAAACATCCGGCTAAAGTGGAGGTTGATTACGCTGCTGATGATTTTCTTTATGAAAACTCTTATAAACACCCATCTTTTATAAAACGCGGTGGTATGTATGTAAAAAGGATACTTAACCGCTTAAAATAGAGTACATATGATTGGGAAAATAATGAGTACACTAAGAAAGTACAAACATAACCGCCATTTAAAAGCAGTTGAAACCCTTATAAAAAAAGGTAATTCGCATCTTTTAAGCGCGTTTAAAATTGTGGCTAACAAGCCCGATCCCGGTAAAGTATATGTAAGTATAGGTGATGATACCATGCTTAACTGTACCATTACATTTGAGTCGGCATCGGGAGAGGTTATAATTGGCGACCGCTCATTTATTGGAGAAAGCCAAATAATTTGTAAAAGCAAAATTGAAATACAGAACAATGTTTTTATTGCCTGGGGCTGTTATTTATATGACCATGACTCGCATTCATTAGATTATAGGGAACGCCAGAATGATATACAGCAGCAGCTGGCCGATTACAGGAACAGGGTAAACTTTATTGAAAACAAAAACTGGAACGTTGTAAACTCAAAACCAATAAAAATTTGTTCGAACGCATGGATCGGCATGCATTGTATAATATTAAAGGGAGTTACCATAGGCGAAGGAGCGATTGTTGCCGCAGGAAGCGTTGTTACTAAAAACGTTGCCCCATGGACCGTTGTTGGTGGAAACCCAGCCAAAATTTTAAAAGAAATACCGGATGAATACAAACGTAAATAAAGGCAAAAAAACTGTTTTAGTTACTGGTGCCTATGGCTTTTTAGGGCGATATACCGCCAAAGCTTTTAACGAGGCCGGTTATCATGTAACAGGGATTGGCCACGGCAAATGGCATGAGTACGAATATAATTTATGGGGTATAGATAACTGGTACGAATCAACCATAACATTTGAGGCACTGATAAATATTAACAAAATTTTTGATGTAATTGTGCATTGTGGCGGCAGCGGCTCGGTATCATTCTCTTATCAAAACCCATATGAAGATTTTCAAAAAACTGTTCAAAGCACACTGTCGCTGTTAGAATATATACGGCTATATAGTAAAAACAGTCATTTTATATATGCTTCAAGCCCGGCTGTACTGGGTGACCTGGGCGACAAAAAAATAACTGAAGATGACCCGTCTAACCCGGTTTCGCCTTACGGTTTTCATAAAAAAGCAGCCGAAGAACTATGCTTTTCTTACAACAAGAATTTCGATTTAAAAATATCCATAATTCGTTATTTTTCAATTTATGGAGTAGGTTTGCAGAAGCAGCTACTATGGGACGCATGTTTGAAAATTAAAAACTCAACTGCCGAAATTGCTTTTTTTGGAACAGGTGAAGAAACAAGGGATTGGATATATGTTACCGATGCCGCATCATTAGTTATAGCAATTACCAATAGCCAGCAAGAGACAATACAAATTATTAACGGAGGTACAGGCATCAAAACAACAGTGAATGATACCCTGAACCTACTGGTGAAATTATATAACAAAAGGGTAAATATTAAATTCAATAAGGTTACAAAAGCCGGCGATCCTAAATTTTATCATGCCGATATTTCAAAGGCAACGCTATCAGGCTGGGCCCCACAAATACATTTGGAGGAAGGGCTCTTACAATATTTGGATTTCTTTAAAAAGTTAATGAATGATTAGGGTTGCATTTTTATTGAATTTTTCAAAAGAATACAAGGGTGGTATCAATTACATTAAAAATTTACTGTATACAAACTCCATTACCAAATTTCCGGATATTGAGTTTTATGTAATTGTTCCTTCAGATATTGAACAGGAGTACATAAATATGTTTTCGCCATTGGCAAAAATAATATATACAGATATTTACAAAAAAAACACACTGGCATCGTTTATAAACAGGGCCTTTAACCGTACGCTCAAATTTCAACTGCCATTATTTCTGCTTCTAAAAAAGCATAAAATAAATGTTATTTCGCACTCGTTTTTTTGGGGGAATTATAAATCAATAAAAATAGTAAACTGGATACCTGATTTTCAGTGCCTTCATTTCCCTGAATTGTGGACTAAGAAACAGCTTGATAACATAATAAACATTAATAATAATATAGTAAATAAAAGCGATCTGGTTATTTTAAGCAGCCATGACGCATTAAATGATTATAAAAAATTTGCTCCGGCGTTTATAGATAAAGCCAGGGTATTACAATTCGTATCGCAACCGGGTAAACTAAGCGGTAATGTTGATATATATACCCAAATAAAACAGAAATATAACCTGGGAAATAAGTTCTTTTATTTACCAAATCAATTTTGGTCGCACAAAAACCATATAACAGCATTCAAAGCCATTAATGCATTGGTTAAGGAGGGCCTCAACCCCATATTGGTAACCACCGGGGTAATGACTGATTTTAGAGGCAATAATAAAAACCTGGAAAGCATAAATGAGTTCATTACAGAGAACAATCTAAAAAATAACATTCTATTATTGGGCCTGATCCCATATGATGAGGTTTTAACGTTAATGCAAAAATGCATTGCTGTTATTAATCCATCATTATTTGAAGGATGGAGTTCAACAATTGAAGAAGCGAAAAGTATGGGTAAAACTGTGGTTGTTTCCGATATTCCAGTTCACAGGGAGCAAAATCCTGATAATGCTTTTTATTTTAGCCCAAAAGATGATCTTAAACTTGCTGAAATATTAAAAGAAATATGGACGAACAATAAATATGCACCATCAGAACCCTCAGAAGAAGTAAAACAGCAACTTAAATTAAATTTATTAAATCGCACTGTTGCATTTTCTGAAAATTATTATAAAATAATAAAGGACTTAGCAGGTAATAAATAATCGTTAACCCACTATATTAATGCCAGGCGCTCCTATACTTTCAATTATAACCGTAACCTATAATGCAGTTGATTCAATTGAAACAACTATAAAATCGGTCATTGATCATAAAAACAGCTTTTGTGAATTTATAATTATTGATGGCGGATCGGTTGATGGTACAGTTGAAATAATAAAGAAGTATAAAGAGCATATAACATACTGGGTAAGCCAACCCGATAACGGAATATATGACGCCATGAATAAAGGCACAAAGCTGGCAACCGGCACCTACCTATATTTTATAAACTGCGGCGATACTATATTAAAACTGCCGTTTGATATTTTGCAGCAATACTCCCACTCAGCTTATAAGTTACTGGCCTTTCCAATAATTGACTCGAACAATCAATTGCGTATACCTGCCTGGAACCCGTTGATCAGGATAAAAAACCTTTTACCTCACCAGGGCTGTTTTTATAAACGTGATTTAAATATTGAATACAACTTGAGTTTTAAAGTATTCTCGGACTTTGATTTAAATCAAAAATTATTTCTCCAACAAAAACCTGTACTTATATTTAATGAACCGGCAGTTGCAATTCATGATTTGAATGGAATATCACATAACAAAAAGTACGGCAAAGAGATATTTAAAGTAGTTGAAAGTAATTTTGGGCTGATTTTAAAAAGCATTTCCTTTATTTATTTTAAGTTTAACGGTTTAAACGTTCGACTAAAAAGTATTTATAAAAGCCGTACGTAATGATAAATATCCTGATAGTACTTTATAAGAAAAGGTTTGCTGATTCAGAAACGTTGGTAAACATTACTAATATCGCTGAATCTGGAATATTAAAAAATTCCAAAATCATTATATGGGACAACAGTCCTGATGCAATTAACGACCAGGATTTTAACCCGTTAAGGCAAAATGTTACAGCAATTGATGTTGTTCATACCCCGGAAAACCTGTCTATTTCTAAAATTTATAACCGCATCATTGATAACTATTTAAAAAAAGGCGATTATTTAATTCTATTAGATCATGATACTGATGTAACTGCAGCATATTTTAATGAAATAATTGAAAAAACAACACAGCCAACCCCTCCCGAGTTACTGCTGCCTCAAATTATAGTACAAGGCAAAACAGAAAGCCCGGCGTATCAATATATCTTGTTTTCAAAAAGGTGGCAAAACCCGGCGGCGGGATCGTACCCCTCAAAGCATGTAACAGCAATTAATAGCGGAATGGTAATAGCCGAAAGCTTTTTTGCAAAGGGTTTCAGGTATGATGAGCGCTTGTTATTTTATGGTACAGATAATTATATGATGTTTAATTACAGTAAACTAAACACTCATTTTTACCTATTAAATTCAAAATTGATACATGATCTGAATTTACAATCAAACTCATCTATAGCAGCTAAGGCCAAAATATTTAAAGAAATTAAACGTGCAAATCTCATTGTGTATTCATCAAATTTTGCTTACTCCCTGTTAGCACATATTAATAACTTTATAATAACCTTAAAATATTCACTAAAATACGCCAGCTTTACATTTTTTAAATAGATGGATTCAATTAACGATTTGATAATTTTGATACTGCAAACATCTTTGATATTTGCAGTATCATATTTTATTTATCGTAAATACCTTATATCTGTTTTCGATCCATTATTTTTCTTTTTAATAACTCAGGCGTTTACTATTAAAATGGCATTAATTCAAATTCATGTCACATCTTATTTAGTAAACTTTTTTTTGTGTGTATTCTGTTTTACTATAGGCTTCTTAATAAATAACCCGAAAGCAAAACAAATAGATGACAGCAATTTCACCTATAGCAGCAGTAACCTTAAATTTATAAATTATTTTAACTTTTTTTCCTTTCTAATAATTATAGGCGTTAACCTTTTTTTCTTATCGCAAAAGGGGCTGATTATTTTAAGCAGCGATCCTAGTATCTCTAAATTTTCCGATTTTGATGAAGGTGGGGGCTTTGGTGCCATTAGAAGAGTAAATTGGGGGCTGGGGAATTTAATAGTAGTTTCTATATTCTTTACATATTTAAAAACCCACCGCAAAAGGAACCTGATTATGCTATTGATATTGTTCCTTTTTTCTTTAACCTCGGGTGCCAAAGGTGTAGTATTAAACTATATTTTTCTTATCGCAATAGTTGGTACATTTAAAGGGGCGCAACTAACCAAATCCTTTAAAAGGATCAATAACTTTAAGTTGCCTATTTTAATTATAGGGCTCATTTCGGCTATTTTTATATTAATGAAGGGCGATGGCGACGGCGATTCATCTATACAAAGTGGCTTAATTAAGCTTGGCGTGCGCTTTTTATATTTTGGAGATGCTATCATCTATTATTATGAACCAAATACAGTGGCCCATTTTCAAAAATATAATTTTATCGACTTTTTTAGCTATCAACTAAATTCAATACTAGGCTTTTTAAGAATTACGGAATATAAAAAACCTCTGGGTAATGAATTATTAGTTTATTATATCAATGATTCGCAAGATACCGGGTTATCAATAGGCCCCAATATACCATACTATATAAGCGGGTACATGTTTTTTGGCAAATACGTTTCTCTAATTTATTCGTTTATAATAGGGTTTATTGTTGGCTATGGCCGAAAGGTTTTATTTGCACTTAATAAAAGCAAAACCAATTTAATATTGGTTATTATTATAATTTATCTAAATCTATTAATTACAAATTTCCCACAGGATACTCAACTATTAATTACTATGCTGTTTGATACCATAGTTTTTGCTTCAATCCCAGCTATATTATCAGCTCTATTCTGTTATTTTTCAAATGATATTAAAATATTAGCATAAACTAATGCCTAAAATAGTTATCTCAGGAGTAAACCTGGTTGAAGGTGGAATATTAACCATACTGCAAGATTGCATGGCAGCTTATAAAAAAATAGCACATGCAAATAATTTAGAACTTGTTGTTTTAGTCCATAGTAAATCATTAGTAAAAGATTACCTGGATCAGGATAATATAACGGTTCTTGAGTATCCAAAAATTAAATCTTCATGGATACGGCGGTTATATTTTGAATTTATTTACTCTAAAAAGTTATCAAATAAAATAAAACCGGATGTTTGGTTTTCATTACATGATATTACGCCAAATGTAAACTGTAAGTTCCAGGTAGTATATTGCCATAATCCCTCTCCATTCTATAAAATGGAAAGGAAATATTATTTCTTTGACACCACCTTTCTGTTATTCAATATATTCTACAAGTATTTGTACGGTGTTAATATTAAAAAAAACAGGTATGTTATTATTCAGCAAAACTGGCTCAGAGAGGCCTTTAAAAAAATGTATGGAGTAAATACAATTGTTGCCTACCCCATACAAAAGAGCCCCCAAATTAATACTGAATTAATTAATTTAGATTACTTGAATATTGATTTCAACTACCCTACTTTCTTTTATCCATCAATACCAAGGGTTTTTAAAAATTTTGAAGTAATATGTGAGGCTGCGGAGATTTTGGATAACCAAAACAAACAGTTTAAAATAATACTGACACTTAATGGCGCGGAGAATAAATATTCGAAATATATTTTTGAAAAATATAAACATGTTAAAAATTTAAATTTTATAGGCATACAAAAACGCAGTGTAATTGAAGCACTTTATAATAAAGTTGACTGCTTAATATTCCCGTCGAAACTTGAAACCTGGGGCCTGCCCCTCTCTGAGTTTAAATTATTTGAAAAGCCTATTTTAGCTTCAGATTTACCTTACGCGCATGAAAACATTGGCACGTATGACAAAGCATCTTTTTTCGACCCATCGGATGCGAACAAACTGGCTGAGTTAATAACCGCTTTTATTGAAAATAAATTGGTTTTTGATAAACCGAAGCCTGCCAGCCCGGCATTTCCTTTTTTTGATAATTGGGAAAATCTTTTAAACTTTCTCACTATTGAAGCAGAAAAAAATAAACAACAACATGCCTGATCATTTAAAAGTATCTGTTTTAATACCAACACTAAATGCCGGCGATAATTGGCTAAGTGCACTTGAGGCCATCAATGAACAATCATATCTGATTGATAAAAAAATAATAGTTGATTCAGGATCAACTGATCATACTGTTGAGTTAGCAAAACAATTTGGGTTTGAAGTGGTAAGTATACCGAAAAAGGACTTCAATCATGGAACTACCCGGCAACTGCTTGTAGATCTGTCTGAAGATATAGACATATGTATATTTTTAACGCAGGATGCCATATTAGCTTCGGCTGATAGCGTGCGCAATATTGTTACAGCTTTTACCGACTCACAGGTTGCCATTGCATACGGCCGGCAGCTACCTCATAAAAACTCGCAACCACTGGAGATTCATGCCAGGCTATTTAATTACCCTGATAAATCTGAAATACTTTCATTAAGTGATAAAGATAAAAAAGGGTTTAAAGTATTTTTCTGCTCCAACTCGTTCTCAGCCTACCGGCGCAATACATTATTAAAAGTGGGGGGCTTTCCGTCCGATTCAATAATGGGCGAAGATGCTATTGTAGCAGCAAAAATGCTGGTTGCTGGTTATAAAAAGGCATATGTTGCTGATGCAACCGCATATCATTCACACAGCTATACCCTTAGCGAAGAATTTAAACGATACTTTGATACACGCGTTTTTCATGAACAAAATAAATGGTTGATCAATGATTTTGGTGAGCCTACCGGTGAAGGATTAAAATTTATCAGATCTGAGATTACATATGTTATTAAAAACAATAAACTTAGTTTGTTCAAATCAGTAAGTTCGGTTTTTGCCAAATGGCTTGGCTACAATAGCGGCCGTTTTTTTAAAAGCATGCCCCTCCCAGTAATTAAAAAATTATCAATGCACTCTTTTTACTGGAAATAATATTTAATTACAATAATATCTTCTTTTGTTTTATTAATTAAAATAAAAGCATACCATATACAAAACAATACATGTGTTTATTTTAATAAACAATACCCCTAACCCATTGTTATAACAATTAATTTTTTTGAAAATAATTCTGAAAAATAAGTTCTGCTGAAATTGCTAAGCTTGCATCCCGGTTTTCAACATAAAAAATTCAAGACCAGGATATTTAATTATTTGGAAATAATATGCCATAAAACTTAATACAACAATTGGGAATTTTTTGGCTTCAAAATTGTTACAAACAATATTGAGTTGTCATTCAAATACAAATACTCGTAATAAAAGTGTGTTTACTTAATATTTTTTGTATTTTTGCCCCTATACACCTATGCCTGTACGTTACTCTAAACATCTACCGCCAAGTATTTTTATAGCTGATTTGTTATTGCTAAATATAGCATTATACATATCGCATTTGGCTACTTTTCATAACCTGTTTCCACAGGCCGAATCGATGCTTTTTCTTTTGGTGGCAAATGTAGCCTGGGTTATTGCTTCACTAACCACAAAAAGCTTTGACATAAAGCGCCCATTGTTTTTAAAAGAAAATATTCATGTTTTTCTTGTTTCATTAATTTATCATTTACTATTAATATTCAGCGCAATATATTTCTTAAAAATTGATAATATATCAAGAAAAGAAGTAACCATCGCTTATCTTATCTTTCCGATACTTGTAATTCTCGCCAGGTCTGTTTTATTTACTTCGCTTGATTATTATCGTAAACATGGGTATAATCTGCGTAAGATCATGATCCTGGGTGATAAAAACGTTGCGGTAAGATTGGCAAAATCCTTTTCGCAACATCCGGAATATGGATACGACCTTACAAATTTCATTTCAGAAAATGAACTTGTAAAAATAACAGACGACGCGCTTTTAAATAAAATACTGGCCAATAAACCGGATGAGATCTTCATATGCTTTAAGCAAATGAATGATATGCTTTTAAAGATGCTTATACAGATTGGCGAAGATCATTCAATTAAAATAAAAGTAGTGCCGGATATGATGCTGAATAGCAACTATGCCGAATTAGTTACTTACGATACTTTCCCTGTATTACACATCAGTGCACAATCTTCTGTTGATTTAAAGATCAGGTTATTAAAACGCACTTTCGACATCATTTTTTCTTCGGTTTTGATGGCTACAGGCCTTCCTGTGTTTGGTTTATTATACATTATTACCAAAACCACATCAAAAGGGCCTGCTTTTTATAAACAGGAAAGAATAGGCCGAAACGGTAAACCATTTTACATATATAAATTCAGAAGTATGTATGTTGATGCTGAAAAATTTGGCCCCCAGCTTTCAAAAGAAAACGACCCGAGAATAACCAAATGGGGCGTTGTTATCAGGAAAACCCGCCTTGATGAACTACCGCAATTCTGGAATGTTTTAAAGGGAGAAATGTCTGTAGTTGGGCCACGACCTGAAAGACAATATTTTATAGATAAGATTGTTGAAAAGAACCCTAACTATAAAAAATTATTAACCTTAAAACCAGGCATTACTTCAATTGGGCAGGTTCAATACGGCTATGCTGAAAATATTGATGAAATGTGCAGCCGTGTTAGATATGATCTTATTTATTTAGATAATATTAACCTGAATGCCGACATTAATATCATATACAAAACGGTTAAAGTAATGATACAAAGAAAAGGTAAATAACAAAGTTTGGCACGGATTTGGTATTGACAACTACATGAAAGTATTAAATTTAAAAATCACCGCCCCACTTCAAACTACCGAGAAATTGATCAGGGCTATTCTCCAAAGAGATATAGATGCATTTAAGGCTACTAACAGGCAATTTTTACGCAATAACAAAATATACAATCCGCAATACACAGGTTTAATAGCCTGATCTACATATACATCTACCTATGATTAAGCTTTCAATTTTGAAAGCTTTTTTTGTTTTAAAGAATAGCCATTACAAATTAGCGTTGTTGGGATCGCTGATATTTATAATGAAGTTGTTTAAGCGTTTCTGTCGACGCATCATCTGTTGAAATGCCATAGCCTGATACAAGTATGCCTTTTAAGCCCGAAGCTGATACCAGTGAATAAACCGTAGCCTCATCAGCCGGATCAGAAGCGCCTTCGTAACGATAAAGGTCTACTATCTCAAAGTCATCTGCAGCAAAAGCTTGCTCCCCTGCTTTAAACTGGTTTTCAACTAAATTAAAATCAAGTGTATAGCCTTGCTCTTTTAGCTGGCTTATAGCCTCGGTAACGGTAGCGTAATGAAATTTTTGATCCATACAGTAAAATTAAAGAATAATGCGATCAGTAATCTATAAATAATGTCCTAAAATTATCATACCAGTGTAGTAAACAATACAGGATTATTGAACGGCAACAGGCTTAGCTATATATTTCTTTATGATTGACAATAACTGATGGGGCTGGAACGGTTTTGTAATACAATCTGAAAAGCCGCTGGCTATAAGATTGGTGAGCATTTCCTGATCAACCACCGATGCTGTAAATGCAATTACAGGGATTTGAGGATACAGTTTTTTCATTTCATAAATAGCAACATAGCCATTCATCACAGGCATCTCCAAATCAAGCAGAATAACATCATAAGTCGCATCCTTTTCTAATATGTCCAATGCTTCCTTGCCATTAAAAGCACAGATAACCATAGCTTTATAATTGATCAGCACCTTTTTGGCTACCATCATATTTATCTGGTTATCTTCTGTTAATAAAATGCGGGTGCCTGTTAAATTATCTTCGCTATCAGCATTTGCTACTGAATGTGATTTTTGCTGTGCATAGTTCAGCTGCAGGTCAAAACTGAACGTGCTCCCCCGCCCCTTTTCGCTGGTTAAATTAAGAGAACTGTTCATCAGGTTTAACAGGCGCATACAGATATTCAACCCCAGTCCGGTGCCGTGTAATGGTTTAGTATTCCCGTCATAAACCTGCCAAAATCCCTTAAAAATTTGCTTTTGATGCTCTTCTGCTATACCCATGCCTGTATCTTCAACACTAAAGCTTACCACCATTGCAGTTTTGTTAGTGCTTTTCATGGTAGCCTTTAATTTAACATAACCTTTTTCGGTAAATTTTAGGGCGTTAGAAAACAGGTTATTAAAAACCTGTATTAAACGCAGGTCATCTACCATTACAAAAACATCCAGTTCGGGGTCAATTTCGGTTGTGAGCACTATACCCTTTTCCTGGTAAAGAGATGTGAAAGGCATGCTCACATTTTGCATTAATTGCTTTAAATTAAGGCTTACGGGATGTATTTCCAGTTTGTTCGCCTCTATCTTATTAAAATCAAGTATATTATTTATTTGCTGCAGCATATGGTCTGAGCAATATTTCAGCACTTGTATATATTCTTCCTGCTGCTCAACGCTATGATCTTGTTTTAATAAGTTTATAACCCCCATAATACCATTTAAGGGCGTACGTAATTCATGGCTCATCGTAGCCAAAAAACGCGTCCTGGAGTCTATAACACGCTGACTTTGCTCTGTTAATTCATGAATATATTTCTCTTCAAAAAAAATGTAGGCAATAGCAAATAATATCGTTCCCGAAATAGCCGTAATGCGGTTAAAGAAAACCAGTTTGTTTACCTGCACTACCGTTAAATTTTCCAGGTGGTTAATGTAGCGACCGGCAATAATAGTAACGCAAAAGGAGAAAAGAATAATAGCGATATAGGTGAGCGACTCACGGTACCGCGTTCGTTTAAGATTAACAATAATTGGCACTGCTACCAGTATGGGGAAAAAGTATAGGTATTGATCTGTCTGTAATCCTTCAAACAGTGTTGCCGACGCTATCATAGCGCAAACCAGTATAATAATAGTTATGCGCAAGTTTTTGATAGCATCGTTATATTTTAAAAGGATGAACATCAATGTGGCAAAACAAAAGCAGGCCACTAAAAACGAGGAAACATACAGGCCGATACCGGCATCATAAAAAGAAAGCCCCATACCTGTTAATAATGCAGCAATACCCAACTGATAAGTCCTTTTGGGTACCTCTTTCATATCATAAAGCGGGTTCAGATGTTTGCCATCATCTTTAATAGGCTTATGATATTTATCTGTTCCAGTATTGTTCATTATTTGAGTTGAGTACATATGCCCATACCCCACTAACATATAAAGGGATAAATAGTGCTGCTTTTATAAAATTATTTTAAAATTGCTAGGTATAATCGGCACCCCAAATATCGAACAAAATGAACAAACACAATTATTATTGGTGCAAAACCCTTAAAACTTAACCGGCACTTTAAAAATATTTATCCAGTGTTAACCCATAGGTAAAAATAAGATTATCGCTATTGGTGATATTCATCTTATTATAGGTTAGTGAGGTAGTTAGGCTGATCCATTTCCGAAGCTTTAAACCCAATGTTGTTGTTGAACGGATGATATAATCATTACCCCGCGAAAATGAATTTTGCAGGAAATTGCTGCCATCAAACGTAAATACATCCTTAACAACAAAATGAAATTGCAAGCGCAGGGAATTGCGATAAGTATCATCGGTTATCCCGGCCAGCAGGTCACTCTGGTCATATAACACACCATCGCTCAGGTTTATGTAAATGCTGGGTTTATCAATAAAACTATAGGCAATACCAACACCCGCCAGTAACTGGTTATTTATTTTCAAAGAGTAGCTGGTATTGTAGTTAACCAATCCCCAGTAATAAAAATGAGGTAAGGTTTTATAGAGGTTGAAAACCAGCGCCGATGAAAAGTCGTTATTGGTGAGCGTATTGTCCTGCTTACCATATATCCAGCTATTGGCGGCATTCATGGTAAAATCCTTTTGTTTTATGCCGAAATTCAACGCGTTATTCAACAGGTAGCTACTTCCCTCATACGTTTTATTAATTGAACCCGAGGCTATTAATGCAGTGTGGTAATGTGTGGTATCATTAAACTGGGCACGTGTTGTATGGTAACACAGTATAAAAAGAAAAAGTATTAATAATTGCTTTTTAGCTGCACCCATATATTTTGGTTCTTAGTCTTAAAAATCAAAATCAGCTTAAAATGTTTTTAATAAAAGCTTAACTCTTTGTAAACCATTAAACATTTTTTAATAATGTATGTTCACCATAAAATATTAATGAGAATAATAGTTTCAGTTCGATATGAATGATCTTCTTAACCTTATTTATGGATAGTCAACTGGAATTATGGTCGAGGCAGTTCCCGGCATGGGTTTGGAATATTGGTGTAGTTATCATCTCGTTACTACTTGGCTTTATTATCAAAGTAATTATTACGGGTATCCTTCATTTTTATAAAAACCGTAAAGATTACTCCCTGTTCAAATCCATCATCACCCACTTAGGCAGGCCGCTGAATATATTTGTGCCGCTGCTTACGCTTAATTTCATGCAGTCTTTTCTCAGGCTGAGCCAGGCATATTTAACTCCCCTCGACAGGATCATTGGCATATTGCTGATCGTAGCTTTTGCCAGTCTGCTCATCAACAGCATTAAGATTTTTGAGGATTATGTATATCACCAGTACGACCTTAATAAGGATGATAACCTGCGGGAGCGTAAAGTGAGGACCCAGCTCATCTTCATCCGCAAAGTCATCATCATTTTTATTGTATTGGTAACCATCGCCATTATTTTGCTTAGCTTTGATAACGTACGCAAAATTGGCGACGGGCTTTTAACCGGCGTAGGTATCAGCAGTATTATTGTTGGTTTTGCTGCGCAGAAATCATTAAGCAATTTTTTGGCAGGTTTCCAGATAGCCTTTACACAACCGATCCGTATTGATGATGTATTAGTGGTGGAAGGCGAATGGGGCCGTGTAGAGGATATAACCCTAACTTATGTAGTAGTAAGTATATGGGACCAGCGCAGGCTGATTTTACCCATCACCTACTTTATAGAGAAACCATTCCAAAACTGGACCCGGACTACCTCAGAGATCCTGGGTACCGTATTTCTTTATGTAGATTACACTTTCCCTGTTGAAAGCTTAAGAGGCGAACTAAACCGGATATTGACAACCACCAATTTGTGGGATAAAAGAGTAGGTATTTTACAGGTAACCGATTCAAAAGAACATACCATTGAACTAAGGGTACTGGTTAGCGCCCGTAACTCATCGCAAGCGTTTGATCTGCGTTGTTATGTGCGCGAAAACCTGTTAAAATACATCAGCGAAAATATGCCGTTGCACCTGCCGCAAACCCGTTATCAGCAAAATAACACGATACCTGAAAAACCTGATAATTAACAACAGAAAACTTATCATTCTACTCAAAAGTTATATATTTGAACTGCGTGACACTACCTATTAACTAAAAATAAATAAACCATATATGCAGGATTTAGACCCTACCATTCTCCAGAAGGTAAATTCATGGCTTCAAGGAAGTTATGACGATGACGTTAAGCAACAAATTCAGAAATTGGTTGATGAGAAAGCATACACCGAACTAACTGACTCATTTTACCGTGATCTTGAATTTGGAACTGGCGGATTACGCGGAACAATGGGGCCGGGTTCAAACCGTATAAATAAATATACTATTGGCGCTGCCACACAAGGCCTTGCCAATTACCTGAAAAAGAAATACCCAGGCGAGAAGGTTAAAGTTGCCATAGCTCACGACAGCCGTAACAATGCTGATCTTTTCTCTACCATTACTGCCGAAGTATTTTCGGCAAATGATATACATGTGTATTATTTCAATGCTTTGCGCCCTACTCCCGAACTATCATTCGCGGTGCGCCATTTTGGTTGTAAAAGCGGTGTAATGCTTACTGCATCACATAACCCCAAAGAATATAATGGCTACAAAGCTTACGGAGCCGATGGCGGTCAGTTTGTTTCGCCGGATGATAAAGCGGTGATGGACGAAGTTGCAGCCATCAGCAGTGTTGATGAAATCAAATTTAACCGCGTTGATACCAATATCGAAGAAATAGGCACAGAAATAGACGAGTTATATTTAACTGAGATAACTAAGCTTTCAGTTTCGCCGGAAGCTATCCAGCGCCAAAAAGACCTGAAAATTGTTTACTCCCCTATCCACGGAACAGGTATTACTTTAGTACCACAGGCCTTAGAGCGTTTCGGCTTTGAAAATGTGATCCTGGTTGAAGAGCAAATCACCCCCGATGGTAATTTCCCTACGGTAGTATATCCTAACCCTGAAGAAAAAGAAGCCTTAACCCTGGCCCTTAAAAAGGCACAAGAAGTGGATGCCGACCTGGTACTGGCAACCGATCCCGATGCGGACCGTGTAGGTATAGCCGTAAAAAATACCGATAACGAGTTTATCCTGCTTAACGGTAACCAAACTGGTGCCATGCTCATTAATTATTTATTAAGCGCTTGGGAAGAAAAAGGCAAGCTTACAGGTAAGGAATACATTGTTAAAACCATTGTAACCACCAACCTTATTGAGCAGATAGCCAAAGCAAAAAACGTTACCTTTTACAACACCCTAACCGGCTTTAAATATATTGGCGAACTGATGACCAAGTTTGAGGGTAAACAAACCTTTATAGGCGGCGGTGAAGAAAGCTACGGTTACCTGATTGGTGAACTGGTACGTGATAAGGATGCGGTAGTATCAAGCGCATTTATTGCGGAAATGACTGCTTATTACAAAGATAAAGGCAGCAGCTTGTTCGAAGCTTTGTTGGATACCTACGTACAATACGGTTTCTATAAAGAAAAACTGATTTCCCTTACCAAAAAAGGTAAAACTGGTGCCGAAGAAATAAAAGCGATGATGGAAACTTACCGTACCAACCCACCGGCAACGCTCGGCGGCTCGAAAGTTATCACGCTAAAGGATTATGAAAAAGGTATTGAAACCGACCTGACCAGCAACACCACAAAACCACTGGAGTTCCCTGCATCTGATGTATTGCAGTTTATAACTGAGGATGGCAGCATCATATCTGCCCGCCCTTCAGGTACAGAACCTAAAATCAAGTTCTATTGCAGCGTTAACGGCAAACTAGCCAGCACCGCTGCTTATGCTGAAACTGACAAACAGCTTGATGAGAAGATCTCAGCTATTATGAAGGATCTGGGCGTATAAGTCTATCAACCTAAAATGAAAAAAGTCCCGGGATATTATCCCGGGACTTTTTTCATTTTAGGTTCGCTTTATTTATTTGCGTATAACTTTGGAGTAATATTCTTACTATCTAAACTCTTAATGAATTCTACCAGATCAGTGCATTCTTTTGATGTAAGATTTAGTTTATCAACCGCCAGGGTTTGGTTATCAACCTTTAAACCCATGCCTGCACCGCCGCCTTTGTTATAAAAATCAACAACCTCTTCTAAAGTAGTAAACACCCCATTGTGCATATACGGCGCTGTTTGGGCCGCGTTGCGTACGGTTGTTATTTTAAACGAATGCTTATAATCATCTATCCGCACTAAATTATACCTGCCCATATCAGTATCAACCTCCATGCCCTTGGCATAACGCGGAACACCGATAACTTCAGATTCTATCCGGATAAATTTCGGCGGTATCGTACCGTTAAACAATGGCATATAGTGGCAGGTGGCACACTTCGCCTTGCCCATAAACAGGTTAAAACCATTTATCTCGCTTTGGTTCATGGCGGCTTTATTGCCACGCATATACTCGTCAAAACGACTGTTAAGCATCACCAAACTGCGGATATATGAACCAATGGCATTGCTAACCTCGTACGACGATATTCCCGGTGTATCTAACTTCGGGAAAGCATCGTGAAACAGTTTTTTGTATTCTTTATCTTTATATAATAACGCTGTGGCCTCTTTTATTGAGCCGTGCATCTCTTGTTTATTGGCTACTACATCCAGCACCTGGTCTTCCAGCATCGCTGCTCTCAGGTCATAAAATTGTGCGGGTTGCAGGGCTGCATTTATCAATGTTGGTGTATTTCTTCGGAGTAATACCGTACTGTTGATCACAGTATTTTTTGTAAAACCATCGGCAAATGCTTTTTCCGGTTGATGGCACGATTGGCAACTCCGGGTATGTGTGCCTGATAAAATAGGATCGGCAAAAAGCCTTCTCCCAAGTGCTACCTTTTTATCGGTGATAAAGAAAGATGGATCATTTGAATAAGCATTTACATTGTAAGCATTGGTATCAAACAATGTTTTGGCATCCTGGTTCAGTAAACGGTTATATCTTACAACAGGGATCTTTAATGCCACAATTAAGTTGGCTATGCTGATACTTGCAGGATTGCCGTAATCCGTCAAAAAATCAGCCCGGTTAAATGCATTGAAATTATTGTTCTTTCTTAAATAATTTGTGGCAGCGGTTAATTGCTCAATCAGCTTTGTATCGCTTCCATCAGTGTAATAGGATAACACCTTTGTAATGCTTTCAAGGCTGGTGGCAGATTCTATCAGACTATTTTGTAGTATCGGATTATCAAAATCAGTGATACCCAATGTTTCAACCCTGAATATCTGCTGCCTTGCTGCGTCAAATATCTGCCAGTTCAGTATATCAACATTACCAAAGTAAACTTTGTATTTAACTAAATTATCATCAATCTTTTTAAGTTCGGCTATCAGTTCCTTATTTTTTGTCTTATCGTATTTGGGGAACAAGTAATTCTCAATAACCTGAAACCCTGCCGGGTTAAATGTGGTACCATCTATCTCTACCTCTTTTACCGGTGGGCCGTTTATAAAGCGGGTGGCTATAGGCTGATAGTATTCGGCGGCCCATTCAAACTTTTTGTAAGCCAGCCTGGTATCCTTAAATAATTGCTGCAATTGCTTTTCATTAGGATCCTTACTTTCAGCAGCAGTAAGCAATTGGTTTTTCAGGTTGGTAAAACTGTCAATTTGTACCAATAAGTTTTGTTCGATAGCTTTTTCAGGGGCCACTCTCCCGGCTCTTAACGAGAAAAAAGCAACAACTGCAACAACAACTACCAGTATCGATATGAATAAGATCTTCTTCACTTATTGAAAAAATTTGGACTGTTTTACGATAGTATTTTAAATAATGAAAGAGCGGTTAATAGCCGCTCTCCCATTATTTATGTTTATAGATCGATTACTCAGACCTATATTGTTTGATTAAAAATTAAACGCGTTTGTAAGTGGCGTAGCATTCTGGTCGCGGGTTGCAAGTGGTGAAAGGCCCCATCTTTTTTCGATGAAAGAAAGGATACTTACAGTTACATATTGCGTATGATCTACATAACCCTGTTTAGCAAACGGAGAGATGATGATAGCCGGAACACGTGTACCCGGGCCCCATTTCTTGTCGATAACCGGAGGAGCAACGTGATCCCAGAAACCACCGTTCTCGTCATAAGTAATAATGATCACCACGTCTTTAGCATTCGGACCGTTAAGGATATCATTTACTAATTGAACAGCATGTGTTTCTCCTAATGATACATCAGAATAACCTGGGTGCTCGTTATAAGTACCTAATGGTTTTACAAATGACACGGCAGGTAATGTACCGGCTTGCGCGGCAGCTATAAATTCAGTTTCATCTTTTAAGTGATCTTTTTTAGCCTGGGTTCCGTCAGCAAAATTTTTGTAGTAAGCAAATGGCTGGTGGTGGAACTGGAAATTTGGATCAGGATTACCTGCCAGAGCATTATCCCATCCGCCTGAATACCAGGCCCATGATATACTTTTTGCGCTTAATCTGTCACCAATAGTTGGGTTAGTTTGGTTAGGTACCAGATTTGCAGTAGCAGTACTTGCCGGGTGAGGGGCATTAACTGTATAGCTGGTATTAACAACAAATCCATCAGGTGTAACCTGGCCATCTGTTACCACATTACCGTTTGCATCAACAGTTGCAGTAATACTTGCAGGCGCATTAGGGAACGTTGGGCTTGCAGCAGCAATTAACCATTGGTGATTTAAGAATGAACCACCAAAAGCGCTATGGTAAAAGTTATCGCACAACGTATATTTTTGAGCCAATGCTAACAATGGTATTGCACTGGTTGTATAATAACCCTGTGATAAACCAGCTGAGTTGCTGTTATATAAGGCATATTTATCCATTTTACCACCGTCAATCTGCATTTGCTCCTGGTAGTAACGGTGCAAAACGTCCTGTGTTATTACATCGTTTTGCACATACTTGTCAATATTAAAAATCGCGTTAGGCAAATTGGTAGGGAATACAGGTGTACCCAGTATAGGAGGCAAATAAGTATAAGGGGTACCGGTAGCATCAACCTGGATGCTATTAGCAGCCGTTGCATTTGCTATACCATTAGCACCCGAAAACTCACCGTACAGGTTATCAAAACTGTGGTTTTCCATGTATATCACCACTACGTGATTTACTTTATTAATGCCTGTTGGGTTTGTTGTTTTGTCATTTTTTTTGCAGCCCACAAATGTTGAGCTTAACAACAAAACTCCAAGGCCTGCTGCCAATTGTTTTGTGTTAAAGTGTTTGTAATGATTTTTCATGGTTTTGATTTATGATGTAAAAATACCCACACACCATAAACAGAATATTATCTCCTGGTAACCATCTTATTAATATTAAGCAATACTTTTCTCATTATTTTAATATTAGTTAACAACACATTAACAATTTGATATTAATATCAGTTCCGGTTTCCTCCCAAAGCATACCGTTCGATCAATACAACCCCAGTGCCGATCCATATTTCATATTTAGCTGTTTAGCAGCACTATAACATTTTGTTAAAATACTTATCTCTATTTACTAAAAGTTAAACAAAAGATTCGGCCTTTTACGCGCCGGAAATGCCATTCTGTTATAATAAACCAGTTTTACAGCTAAAAAAGATCAAAAACGCATAAATATCGACTTTTATTAAAATGATGTTAAGTAAGCTATTTGAATCATAATATTATTTCAAAATAACATTGGTTAATATTTTAATTAATACGAACATTTATTAAAACTATTACGTACAAAACATAAACCTAGACTAAATAATTAATTTGGATTTTATACAACAGCCTGAGTCTCTTTGTGCTCTATTTAAAGATCGCAAATTGATAGTCAGGCACTTAGTACGAAAAAGTTTTGACTGCAAAATATACTATTATTACACGTTTACTTTTTTTGCTATTGCTGCTTTTATCAGTCAGGGGATATAGCCAGTCATGCACATTAAAAGATAGTCTGTCATCATCAGCTCCTGACATTTGCTCGGGCAATGCGGTGGTATTAACACCAAATATAACCGGCGGCACCGGTCCGTATAATTATATATGGAGCACTGGCGAAACCACCCAAACCATCAGCGTTAATAAAGCCGGCACTTATACCGTTTCAGTAACTGATAAGGCGGCAACCAGTTGCCCGGCAGTTACATCAAGCATTTCAGTTGGTGTTTCCATAATGCCCAATGCTCCTTCAGCCAGTAGTACTACTGTTTGTGAAAACAGCCCGGCAACGCTAAAAGCAACGGCACCGGGTGGAACTTACCAATGGTATGATGCAGCAACCGGCGGTAAATTTTTAGCTACCGGCGATACCTTTACCACACCCCCTATTACAACAACTACTACTTATTATGTACAAACCACCTTATCAAACTGCACAAGTGCCAGAACAGCTGTAAATGTTTATACAGCCGGGCGGCCCGGCGTTACCAATGCATCGGTATGCTCAGGTACCAGCGCTACTTTAACGGCAAGTGGGGGCACTAATTATGTTTGGTACGATTCTGCTGCTGAAACTAATCAGTTGGCTACCGGCCCTACTTTTACCACGCCACCTCTTACAAAAACAACTAATTTTTATGTAGTAGCTACTGTTAATGGCTGCGTTAGCGTGCCTACAGCGGCAACCGTGTATATAAATCCGCCACCACCAACGCCAACATCAACCAATGTTACCATATGTTCGGGTACGGCGGCAAGCTTACACGCCGATGCGGCGTCTGGTATTTTTGACTGGTTTGATGTACCAACCGGCGGCACCTCTTTAATTTCAAGCCCCGACTATACCACCCCTGCACTTACTGCCTCAACAACCTATTATGTACAAACTACCTTAAACGGATGTGTAAGTGTACGTACGCCGGTTACCATAACGGTAAGTCCAATCCCCGCTGCACCAGCCGCCCAAACCAGTACAATTTGTTATGGTACCAGCACTGGTTTAACCATTAATTCGGCCACACCGGGTATTACTTATCAATGGTATGATGCGCCAACAGGCGGGCGCCTGTTAACAACCGGCACAACCTATCAAACACCCGCTTTAGAAAATACAACCACTTATTATATACAGGATGTTAATGGCGGCTGTACCAGCCTTCGCTCACCGGTACAGGTTATTGTAAATGCACCGGTGGCGGCACCTTCATCTTCGGGTGCTATAGTTTGTTCAGGCTCAGCTACCAGGTTAACTGCAGCATCAACAGTAAAAGGGGGCACTTACCAGTGGTATAACGCTCCAACAGGGGGCACATTATTAGCTACAGATTCTAGTTACACTACCCCGGCATTAACTGCAACCACCAAATATTACGTACAATCTGTTTTGGGCGATTGCGCCAGCGCGCGAACCATGGTTATGGTAACCGTACTTCCGGCAGTTATTGCACCTAAAGCCACGGGAGCCACCATTTGCGCGGGAAATTATACTGTGCTAACCGCGTCAGGCGGATCAGGTAATTACAGTTGGTATGATAGCGCGGCAGGCGGCACTTTGTTATCATCGGGCCAGGTATTTGTTACACCTGAACTAACAGCCACCACAACTTATTATATACAAACAGCAAGCAATGGTTGTGTAAGTACACGCACCCCGGTTACTGTAACTGTAAACCCTATTACCCCACCGCCAACGGTAAGCGGGGCTACATCCATTTGTACCGGCTCAACCGCAACTGTTTCGGCAACTACTACCGCAAGTGGCGGTGTATCATGGTATACTGCAGCCAGCGGTGGCTTTTTACTTGCATCAGGCAATACATACACCACCGAACCTCTATCTGAAACTACAACTTATTATGCCCAAAGCAATTCAAGTACATGCCCAAGCAGCAGAACGCCAGTAACTATAACCGTAACAGGGGTTGCTGATGCAGAGTTTGAATACACCTATGGTACTGTTAGCAATGGTGCCACCAATAACCCGATACCTGTGATCGATAATTCAGCTAGCGGCACATTTACTGCAACACCGGCAGGCCTTGTTTTTGTAAGTAACACAACCGGCGAAATAAATGTTAAGGCAAGTAAAAAAGGTGATTACACCATAACTTTTGTCACCAATGGCCCTTGCCCGGGTAGTTCAACTGAAGCTTTTGTAATCGACTCTATACCTAGTGGCAGCTTTCATTACAATGGGCCATTTTGCCAAAGCGCGGCAAACCCTTCTCCCATATTTTCAAGTAACTCAACAGCGGGTACCTTCAGCGCTTCGCCTAATGGATTACTTTTTGTAAATAAAACTACGGGAAAAATAAATCTTAGCGCCAGCAAGCCGGGCACATATACTGTAAGTAATACATTGATATTAGCAGACGGAACGCCGGAATTAGCCACCGCCAGTGTAACCATAGATGCTGCAGCTAAAGTAAGCGCCGGGCCAAATCAAAGTGTTGCAGCCGGGCAGCCTATAAAACTGGCCGGAAGTATCAGCGGTGCTTCGGGCGGCACATGGACGGGAGGCAGCGGAACTTTTTCAAATCCTAACGCATTAAACGCCATATACACCCCTGCGCCGGGTGAAACTGATGTAAAACTCACTTTAACTACAACAGCCCCTCCGGGCAATTGCGGGCCCGCGTCGGCAAAGGTCGAGATCTTTATTTACCCGGTACCGGTAACACCAACAGCCCCTGGCACTTCAGTTTGTTTGGGCAGCGGAACAACATTATCGGCACTGGCCCCCGGAGGTACCTATCGCTGGTATAATACAGCTACAGACGGAACATTGCTTTCAACCGGCCCCAACTACATAACGCCTGCACTTACCGCAAATACTACCTATTACGTGCAAACAACTATTAATGGTATTAATAGCGCAAGAACCGCGGTACCGGTAACAGTTAACCAAACACCTGTTGCCCCCGTTGTGCCTGTTACAAGCACTTGCCTGGGCAGCCCGGCAATAATCACAGCAAGCGGTTCAACAGGCACTTATCAGTGGTACGATGCTGCTATTGGAGGAAATTTATTAGCCGTAGGCAGCACGTTTACTACATCGCCATTGCTGGCAAACACTGTGTACTATGTTCAGGCAGTAATAAGTGATTGTATCAGCCCGCGTACCAAAGTAAATGTATCGGTTAACCCGGTACCAAATGTAACCAGTTCGCCTTATGCTGATATATGCGGAGGAAACCCGTTAAACTATCTTATTACCTCTGATACGCCCGGCGCTACCTTTTTATGGAGCAGGGCACAGATCACAGGTATTACTAATCCGGCGGTAAGCAACCAAACATCGGGTACTATTACCGAGGCTTTGATAAATACCTCCACCGCCCCTATTGATGTAACGTACCTGATAACCCCCATAAGCAATGGTTGTTCTGGCCCCGTATTTAAATATGTAGTTACTGTTTACCCAACACCTGCGGTTACCAGCGCCCCGGCGGCCACAATTTGCGATAACTCGACTGATAATTATGCCATAACTTTCAGCGTACCGCAAACAGCATTTAGCTGGAGCCGCGCGGCCGTGCCGGGTATAACTAACGCAGCTGTAACCGGACAAATAGCAAGCACCATACGCGAAGTATTATTTAATACCGGTATCACGCCTATTGCTGTTCCGTATATTATTAATTACCAAACCGCCGATTGCCAGGCACAGCCATTTACTTATACAGAAACGGTGAACCCTACCGCATACATAACCAGTGCCGGTAGCGGAGCAGCTTGCAGTGGTATACCTCAAAGCTATACCATTACCTCAAACATCCCCTCAGCCACATTCAGCTGGAGGCGCGATACTGCGAATAGCATCAGCAACAAACCGGTAAGCAATCAAACATCGGCAACAATTGATGAAGCTTTAATTAATACCAGCCCTAACCCGGTAAGGGTTAGTTATATTATTACACCAATAGCTTTTGGTTGCCCGGGTGCTGCTTTTTCATATACTGTTACACTCAACCCACAGCCTGCACAGCCTGTAACCAACAGCAATACGCCTATTTGTTTGGGCAGCACTATACAATTGCGTACGCCTGTAGTTAGCAATGCAACCTATTTATGGACAGGGCCTAATAATTATTCATCAACGCTGCAAAACCCTGATATTGATAATGCCTCACTAACGGATACCGGCACATACCGCTTATATGTAACTGTTAACAGTTGTACAAGCGCGGCAGGCACAACACATGTTATAATAGATGATTCACCCAAAGCTGATGCAGGGCCGAATCAATTAATTTGCGTAACGGCAACTTCTATTCAGCTTGCAGGCAAAATTACCGGAGGCACTACAACCGGGATATGGACAACATCCGGATCCGGATATTTTTCACCATCATTCAATACAATTAACGCTAAATATATTCCTTCTGATGAGGATAAGGCCGTGGGATCTGTAATACTCACGTTAAAATCAACCAGTCCTGATGATTGCAGCCCTTCCTTCTCTAACATGACCATCACCTTCGGGCCTTCGCCGGGAGTAAGTGTGGGTAACGATAAAAATGTTTGTATAGAGGATGCCAGTGTGCCGATAACGGGTAAGATACTGATACCCGGAGGTGGTAAATGGAGTTCGCCAACCGGCGGAACTTTCAGTCCATCGGATACGGTTTCAAACGCCACTTATATACCAACATCTGCCGATAAACTAAACAGAACGGTAAAATTAACCCTTACCGCCAATAACGCCGGGCAATGTTTTATACCTTCAGCATTTCTGAATGTAAACTTTATACCGCCGCCAACAGTTAATGCAGGGGGAATAAGGTATGTTTTACGAGGGCGCACCATTACTTTAGAGCCATCAGTGAGTGAGGATAGTGTAACCTATTTATGGTCGCCCAATATTGGTATAAATGATGTTCATGCTAAAAATCCGGTTATTACGGGTGATTTGGACCGCTATTATACCTTACAGGTAACTGATAGCAGGGGTTGTGTAAGCTATAGCCAAACACAGATCATCGTATCACCTGAATTAATAGTCCCTAATGCGTTCACCCCTAATGGCGATGGCATTAACGATTATTGGGATATAAAAGGTTTAATTGCCTATACTAACGCTACTGTTGATATATTTAACCGGTACGGCACCAAACTTTTCCATTCGGTTGGCTATCCTAACCCCTGGGATGGGAAATATAATGGACAGGAACTACCAATGGGTACTTATTATTATGTGATAACTACCAATGTAAACAGCCAGGTGCTTTCGGGCCCATTAACCATAATCAGGTAATGATATTAACTCAAAAGGTTGAGCAAATCTGTTTTTGAGAGATTTTTAACAAAGGAGGTATCGCTTTTGATGAGATCGTTAGCCAGGGATTGCTTGTTTTCCTGCATCACCATTATCTTTTCCTCAACGGTGCCGGGGCAAATCAATCGTACAGCTACAATGTTCTTGTCCTGGCCAATGCGGTGGCAGCGGTCTATGGCCTGGTTTTCAACGGCGGGGTTCCACCATGGGTCGACGAGATAAACGTAATCAGCCTCGGTTAAATTTAAGCCCGTACCGCCTGCTTTTAAGCTGATAAGGAACACGCGGATATTGGCATCAGTTTGAAAATCATTTATAACTGTTTGCCTGTTGCGGGTTTGCCCGGTTAAGTAACTAAAGCCTATGCCCCTATTCTTTAATTCTTTTTTTATCAGATCGAGCATCGTCACAAACTGGGAGAATACCAATATCTTATGCTGATGCTTTTTGCCTTCTATCTCCTCCATCAGCATATCTATTTTAGCTGACGCATTGCCCGGCATCTTTTCGCCTTTTAGTAATAATGGCGAATCGCAGATCTGCCGCAAGCGGGTTATGCCTTTTAAAACATTCATAGGCGATTTTTTCAGCACATCGCCTGTTGTGGCCGATATGTAATCGCGGAACTCTGTTTCGTACGAATTATAAATATTACGCTGTTCGGCATTCATCTCGCAGTACAAAACCATTTCAGTTTTTTCGGGCAGGTCCGACGCTACCTCCTGCTTGGTACGCCTTAGGATAAACGGACTGATCTTATTCTGCAATTCCTTGGCCCGCTTGCTGCTCTTAAACATATCAATGGGCGAAGAGTAGATCTCCTTAAAATATTGTTTGCTGCCCAATAAACCCGGACAGGCAAAGGAAAGTTGTCCATAAAGATCGAACGTGTTATTTTCAACAGGTGTACCTGTAAGCACAATTTTATTTCGGGATTTTAAAAGCCGTGTTGCCTTGTAGCGTTGCGACTCCGGGTTTTTGATCTGCTGCGATTCATCCAGGAAGATGTAATTAAACTCATAATCCTTCAGAAAAACGACATCGGCAAGCAAAATACCGTATGAGGTAAGGACAACCTCATACTTATCAAACTCTGATATGCTTTTAATACGATCTGCACCGTAAATGGTATGCGCACACATTGATGGCGCAAACTTTTCAATCTCCAATTGCCAGTTATGGATCAATGAGGTAGGTACTACAACAAGATTGGTATTGTATTTACTCTTACACCTTTGCGATAATATAAAAGCAATAACCTGTATGGTTTTACCCAAACCCATATCATCAGCCAGGCAACCACCGAAGTTAAAGTCATCCAGAAAATTGAGCCAGCTTAAGCCCTGTTGCTGGTAATGGCGCAACTCACCATTAAATCCAGTTGGCGTTGGTAATAGCTTAACAGACTCAAAGTTCTCCAGTTTTTTATGATAGATACTGATCTCCGTTTTTACCTTTTCATCCAGATCTGTCTCATTAAACAGCTGCTCTATCACCGTAAAATTCGACTTTGCTATCTGCAAAGTTTCATCATCAGCTATCTCGCCCGAATTAAAGTAGTCATTAAACTTCTCAATCCATTCAGCAGGTAAAATGCCGGTTGTGCCGTCATCAAGCTGCACGTATTTGGTCTTGTTCTTTACCGCACGGTAAATCTGTTTTAATGCCGCCCGTTTACGCCCAAATCTTGCATTAACAATAGCATTAAACCAATTGAGTCCGCTCAATACTTTAATGCTGATCTTTACCTTATTAGGGTTTAGCTTATTGCCCTCAAGTTCATTAAACCCAAGTATCATTATCTTTTGGTTCTGCCATTCCTCAAATACATTCAGGAACCAGTCTTCATCCAGAAAGCGTTTTTTATGCAGATAGAAATATTGCAGGTCGTTTTCCAGTTGTTCTTTAAAGTACGGATGCTGTTTTACCAGTAAGGCTGTAAAATCAATCTCTCCGGCATCGTCCCTGTTTACTAAAAACTCTTTGCCACGTTCATCAACCGAATAGATCTGTCTTTTGGTTCGTACCGAGATCTCCACCTCACCATACCGCATCACCGGGATCAGCATCACATGTGTACCAAAATCCGACAGGTAAATTATCCTTTCCGTTTCGTTATTGAATCCCTGTTTTTTTAACTGGGCTGGTGTAGCAGGTTTAATATGCGGATAATCAACGCTCACCCTTTCTTCCAGTTTGGTGAGCAGTTGTTTTTTAAACTCATCAAACTTTGAACTGTGCACCAGTATATTATCCTGCCTTTTGGTTAGCAGGTTAATTACGTTCAGTTGCTGCAAATTGGGCGCAAGACACAGTTTATAACCGGTCCATACAAAATAAGTGAACCAAATGCTCAGATTTTTAAAATCAAATACTTGCTGATCTATCTCAAGCGTACCCGATAGTTCAAAAAACTGATCTTTAGGCTTTACCGTCAGCTTAGGCTCGGCTGTAAGCAACTCAACCTTTACAGGAAAAATAGAACCAGCCGTAATATTTTCTGAGATCTCGTTATCATGATAATAAAAATCATAACCCAGTGGGTTTTTAACAATGGCTTTTAAAGCGGTGATATCAGCCTCGCTGGCTGTTTTATTAATATGATGTTGAAACTTGTGTATGCCTGTAAAGAACTTTAATTGCTGTGCATCTTCCGTTTGCCAGATCATATCCAGCGGGGCCATTTGTGTTAAGGGATTTTTGATCTTCCCCTCACGGGTTGTTTGTGCCGAATACAACTCTACAAACAAATACTTATAATATTTATGCTGTTTTAATACAATGCAAGTGGTTTGTTCATCTATAACCACCGGAGGCACATCAGTTACAATAACCGATTTAAGTGAACTTATACTTTCTTTGGTTACCGGCAATAAGGAGGTTAAAACAGGCGTAATTTCCAGTTTATTATTGACCAACTCAATTTTGAAAAACTTATCCAGGTCAGTTTCATTTTCAAGTCCGTAATCAGCAGCAAACTTTTTTAGCTTGCTGTGGCGCAGCTTTTCATCAAAAAATACGCGAAACTCATCCCGCTTTATGATCTCGCATAGTACCGCTGCCTGGTGTTCGCAAAGCCTGTTATTTTCGGCATAACAGTCGCAGGCCAATATTAGCCTGTTATTTTCATTAATAACAGCTACTGCCGGGAAAGCCGCCTTTTTGTATTGATTGGTAAATGTACCGTGATTAATTTCGAGTGAAAGCGCGGAAATGCTCCGGTTACCGGTTTGGTCTGAATAAATAACAGCAGCGGTATGCTGTGCAATAAGTACCTCCGTTAAAATATCAATAGTAACACCATCAAATGCGACCGTATGATTACGGGATGGCTCATCCACATCAAACCTTAACTTGCTTACCCGTATTTTCTGCATCTACACCTTATCCAGTACAGGGCCCGGATTCTCATCCGGTTTTGCCAGATCTTCTTCTTTTACAGTATCAACATGGCACGGGTATCCAAACAAGCAACGTTCCTTTATCATGGTTGCTACTTCTGGTGGTACGTGTTCCTCCCATCCTTCCTCCCCATTTTTTATAAGTTCCAGCACTTTATCGGTTTGCGCGTGCAGGTTGCTTTCGTTATAATGATGTATATCCTCTATCTTATTATTGGCGATCAGGTAGCGGTATAGGTCGATAAGATGTGCAGGCGGATTAAACCTCAGGCAATTGTAGATAATTTTATCACGCAAAGTAGGATATATAAACAACTTTACCTTACGGCTGAACAGCGTAGCAAATGATTCTAAAATACCACCCGGAAGGTCTTTATAATGTTCTTCTGAGAAAATATACTCCAAATTCGGATAACCCAAAACTACACCCAGTTGAAGCTTGGTTATCTTCGACAGGTAGGCTATTAGTTTATAATACTCATGAAAGTTGGAGATCAATACGGTTTGGCCAAGCGAGCAAAGGATATCTACACGGTCAAGGAAATCTTTTTCATCAATTTCGGCAGTTTCGTCGGCATTCCGCTCTTTTAACGATTGCAGGGTAAGTTCGGTAACCACCATTACATTTTCCTTATCCACATCGGGCTCCTGCATAAATTGCTTTACACCGGTGGTAAGCATATCCATGTGCACATTAATAATAGGGCGGAAACGTCCGCGGATCACCACAATATGCTTTTTATACAATACTTCCGATGGTTGTTGATTCTTGCCATCCGGCCCGAAAACCGCCACATCCGAAAAGCCATATTTAACCAGGTGCAGGCTCATCAGCCTGTTATCAACCTTGGTAAAGTTTGGCCCTTCAAAACGGATCATATCTATCTGGATCCTGTCTCTCGACAAATTATCCATCAGTGAAAGCAAGAACACCGGCGGCACTTCATTATAATAAAAGCAGGCATACATCAGGTTAACACCTAAAATGCCTACCGCCTGTTGCTGCAGGTTATTATCATTATCCAGCAGCTTTACGTGGATAACCACATCATTATACTCGCCATTGGGCTCTAACTGAAATCGCACGCCCATCCAGCCATGCCCATCATTAGTTTTATTATAGTTGAGGGCCGAAACCGTATCAGAAAAAGCAAAGAATGTTGTTGAATCGCCACGGAGTGACGCCAGGCGCTCAATTAGTAAACCGTACTCGTGGTTAAGCATCGATTTTAAGCGTGGTTCGCTTACATAACGCCGTACTTGCATGGCCCCATAAATAGCATCAGAGAATGTCATGTCATAGGCCGACATAGTTTTGGCTATAGTGCCCGAAGAGCCTCCGGCCTTAAAAAAATTGGCGGCCACGTCCTGGCCGGCACCAATTTCAGCGAAAGAACCGTAAATTTTTGGATCAAGATTTATGGCAAGCGCTTTTTGTTTGGTTCCAATGTCCTTATTATGAATGCTATTCATATAATTTTATTTATGTACTGTTGCCAGTAGCCCGAAGTAATTAGATGATTAAAAGTACGACTTTTTATATAACCCGACAGAAAGAATTAGAAAAATGCAAGTAAGATGGCTTTTTCTTAACAATAATTTAACGCGCTACCCCCGACAAACAAATAACGCCAACAAAAAACCTCTCCAAATTGCTTTGGAGAGGTTGTGTTTTTTGTATCTGAATTACAGTACTTTTTCTCAGTCAGATAAATAATTACGGTTTCAGATCTACAGTAACCTTTGCTATTTTCCCCTAGAAAGTGAACGGAACTTCATAATCCCTGGTTACAGGCGTACCAAAGTCTTCACCTACATCCAGCGTTTCATCGGCGGAGAAACGCTTGGGAACTGTCATCGGGATATCGCCATTGGCAACCTGCGTGCCATCTACCAATAGGGTAACCTTAGCCGGTTTACCCGCTCCACCTCCTGCATAATCAAAATTCATTACGATGGTGTGCTTGCCTGCAGTTAAAGGGGTTGGCGATTGTATAGTCCATTTATGGTTAGGATAATGTGAGAATGCGTAGGCAAAAGTTGGTTTACCCTTTAGCAGCATCAGCGCTGTGCCTGCAAAATATCCGCCTTGTGTAATGATCATTCCCTCATCGCCCGCTTTAACATCTATGTCGGCTGTTATGCTGTATGACGTATTCTTCATATTAGGTGCCATAGCCTCCGTTATGCGCGAACTGCCCTCATAAAACTCGTAATGCGTCCTCCCCTTATTTAAATTAGGGCGATTCTCCGGATTTACCCTTTCAATATAGCGGTCATCCAGCGGGAACACTTTATATTTTGCGGCTTCAACCATAAAAGCCTGCTGCATTTCCTTCAATTTTTGCGGATTTTTTGCAGCGATATTATCTGCCTGGCTAAAGTCGGTATTCAGATTATATAACTCCCATTTATAATCGTTCAACGGATCAGCAGATGCCGCGTGGGTACCTTCCCACGGCAATATTTTAGGCGTTGTATTGGCCATCCACCCGTCCTTATATATGGCCCTGTTTGCAATTATCTCAAAGTATTGGGTGGTGTGCCTTTCAGGGGCCGTGGCGCTATCAAAGGTGTACATCATACTTACCCCGGCCATTGGCTCCTGTTTAAAGCCGTCGACACTATCAGGTGCAGGTATGTTAGCCGCTTCAAGTATAGTAGGCACTACATCAGTAATATGCGTAAACTGGCTGCGCATTTGTCCAACTTGTTTAATCCTTGCAGGCCACGAAATAACCATACCTGTACGGCTGCCGCCTAAGTGCGAGGCTATTTTTTTATCCCATTGGTATGGGGTGTTCATGGCATGGGCCCAGCTTTGCGAGTAGTGTTCTGCCAGCCATGGGCCGCCAAAGTTATCCAGGTTCTTCAGCATAAAATCTTCTGTATCCTGCTCGCCGTTAACCATTATACCTATTTCGCTGGTTAAGCCGTGCCCGGTAGGGTCCTCTGCGCTGGCACCGTTATCACCCATTATGTAAATAATGAGCGTATTATCCAGTTGGCCCATATCTTTTATTGATTGAATAACCCTGCCTACCTGGTAATCACAATAGGCCAGCTGGGCTGCATATACTTCCATTTCGCGTGCTACAATTTTTTTCATGTTCGGGCTCAATGCATCCCATTTCTGATATTCAGCAGGTGTTGGCGTTAACTTTGCATCTTTAGGGATAACACCCATTGCCTTTTGCTTTTCATAGGTCATTATCCGTTGTTTCTCAAAGCCGTAATCAAATTTTCCTTTAAATTTTGCGATCCATTCCTTGGGTGCCTGGTGCGGGGCGTGAGCCGTTCCCGGTGTGTAATAGGCAAAGAATGGTTTATTAGGCGAAACTGATTTCTGGGTATGGATCCAGTTGATGGCATGATCTGCCAGATCTTTATCCAATATATAACTGGTATCTACTTTACCATCTACGAGATAAGGGTCTACAGGTTTTGTGTTTTCCATCAGCGCTGGCCTGAATTGGTTAGCATCTGCCCCCAGGAAACCATAAAAATATTCGAAACCTAAACCTGTAGGCCATAAATTAAAAGGACCAGCCGGGCTTGTCTGCCAATCGGGCACATTATGGTTTTTGCCAAACCAGGCCGTTCCATAACCATTATCGGTTAATATTTTACCTATAGTGGCTACACTGTGTGGCACCAAACTGTTATAGCCGGGGAATGGCGTTGAGAACTCCATAATGATACCTGTAGCGGCAGTATGGTGGTTTCTACCTGTAATTAACGCTGCCCGTGAAGATGAGCAAACCGCGGTAGTATGGAAGCGGTTGTACATTAAACCATTCCGCGCCAAACTATCAAAGGTAGGTGTTGGTACAGGGCCCCCAAAGGCGGTGCTGGTACCAAAACCAACATCGTCAATCATAATCAATAGTACATTAGGTGCCCCTGCCGGTGCGCCAATTTCTTTTGGCCATTCAATTGGGTCTGAATCCTTAATATTAGGCGCGATTTTGCCCGTTTTCTGATATGGCTCTATCGGCAAAACCTTCCTGTCAGGCCAATTTGGCGATGAGGATTTGTCCTGCGCATTTGCTGAACCAAATGAAAACAGCACAATAAATACACATAGTAAAAAGCTAGTTTTCATAATATGTTGATTATGTTTTTTATAACAAGCTGAGGATTACCCTCATTGGTGATGCTAAATTATATCAACTAATAACCAACACATTATTATTTAAAGCATTACACGTTTCATATTGAAATATGCAACGTGTTTATATATAGGGTTTCTGAATTAAAAAAGCACCTGTGGAGTCTTCTGTATTAATTACAAAAAATAATAAGGATGCAGGTTAATGAACTTTTTCATCAATCTTTATCACTCTGTCCTCATGGGATTATATATTTGCCTTTCATATCAACCAAATAAACAATAATAATGAGCGAATCAACAGAGGGAACAGTATCCCACAATGTATATTTTGATGGCAAAGTAAAAAGCCTGGCACTGGATACGGATAAAGGCAAAGCTACCGTTGGCGTAATGAAAAAAGGGGACTACCAGTTCTCTACCACAACACCCGAAAAAATGATCATAATCGCTGGCACAATGGACGTTAAATTACCTGAAGGCAGCTGGACAAAGTATCACGAAAAAGAAGAATTTGACGTAGCATCGGGCGTAATATTCGATATTATATGCGATACTGATGTAGCTTATATCTGCTACTACGAATAATCGTTTCTTTTCAAAAATCAATACGTAAACAGGCATGCTTTTGAACAAAGTAATGCCTGTTTGCGTATTAATCTCATTAATTGCCAACCTTAAAGCTTTATCTTAATGAGATTTCTTTACAAACTATTGCTAATAGCATTATTATTCCCTGTTTGCACTAAAGCCCAAACGCCAGATAACCCACTTTCGGGGCATGCAGCACCGGTGATATTTGTTGGTGCGGGTATAAATGATTCACAATTCACCTACCAGGGTTCTGATCCGTTGAGTAACGCAAAGACCTCTAACTCAATTTCGCCACAAGTGAACGTAGGTACCGATATATACTTCAATAAAACACAAAGCTTTGTATTAAGGTTTCAACTAGGTTTCAGCACCGGCACAAAAGCCAATTTAACCACAACCTATAATAATAACAACTCCGGCAATATAGATGAGCCTAACCTTACAAGCTATTTGGAAGACCTTCAATTTAAAACCTCTGCCGCTTCATTTATTCCGCAAGTGTTATGGAATGTTTACAACGGCAAAAAATGGAAATTTTTTGTTGATGCGGGACTCGCTCTTAATTATATAAATTATAGCAGCCAACGATATAGTATAACCACGTATTACCAAACAATAAGCGCCCAAAATACTGCAGCACGGCCATTCCCTGCCATGCACAGCGTGGTTTTTAATGTGCCCTTAAAATTAGGCGTATCCATAGCACATTTGGTTGATATTTATGCTGATTATGCCCCGAAAACAGCATTGGATCAATCCGGCGGTTCGGCTATAAACATGTCACAGTATCAGTTTGGTGTTGATTATTTTTTCGGGAATAAATAGAACAGTATATTTAGGTAATATTTCACTAAACAACCTGTAAAATATATGACAAGCCAGACTATCGTTTCATCTGCCGAAACAGGTAAATTACCTGTGCTGCATTTAAAGCGCTACTGGCATAAATCCATCTTAAAAAGGAATAACAAAATTAAGCCCGATGCTTTTACTGATGAATGGACCCTGGATATTACCTTATTAAATGCATTAGGTTTAGGGCTGGAACAAACCGTTCAATACGTATACCTCGAAAACCCATCATTTGAAAAGTTTGAAGACTGGGTATTACAGGTTGGCGGCGAACCAAACACCGAAAAGATATTGCAATTTAATCAGTTGCTTACCAGTGACAATATTACTGACGATGCCATGCCGCAAAACGACAAGGTTTTAAGCAGTGAGGATTGGGACTTCTGGCATCAAAACGGCTATGTAATTATCAGAAATGCGGTAAGCAAAGAATGCTGCGACGAAGTTATTGAGGCGCTCTGTGATCATATCAATATCAAAAGGCACGATCCGGCTACATGGTATAATAATCACCCGGCGAAACAGGGCATTATGGTGCAGCTGTTTCAGCACCCGGCGCTTGAGCAAAGCCGCAAGGCTTTTAAAATAAGAAAGGCTTTTGAAGAGATCTGGAACCGGACTGATATTTGGGTAAATACCGACAGGGTTGGTTTTAACCCACCTGAAACTAAGTCATATACCTTCCAGGGGCCGCGTTTACATTGGGACAGCAGCATTACGCCGCCTATGCCATTGGGTACGCAGGGAATCCTTTATCTAGCTGATACTGCCGAAAATCAGGGCGCTTTTACTTTGGTACCGGGTTTTCATAATAAAATAGAGGCCTGGCTTAAAAGCTTACCTGCTGGTGCTGATCCGCGCAAACAGGACATGTATGCTTTAGGTGCTAAGCCAATTGCGGCCAATGCTGGCGATCTCATCATATGGCATCATGCCCTGCCGCATGGCAGCAGCCCTAATACTTCTATCCTGCCCAGGTTTGTACAATACATTAATTATGAACCTGCCGATAAACAGGAAAGCAGCATTTGGTTATAGTTATAAATTCGCCGCTTTTCTCTTTTTTTCTAATAAATTATATAACTCGATAGCTTTATCGAGTTTTAAATGTGTTTGATAGTTGCTCTCTTCAGAAAAAAACTCACCATGCCTTTTGGAATGATAACGGCTCCTTTCAGCCATATTTAAAACATCCTGAGGTGTTAGTTGTGTTTTTGTAAAAGCTGTTATCTTTTCAATGATCCGCATAGGGCCTTCATCGTAATTAAGGAGCAGGCAATGATCGTCCGCCGTTACAATTTCAAGGCATTGCTTAAAATAACTTTCAATTACAACAGCCAGGTAATCATCCGGGTACATATTGGCAACATCATTGGCATCAAACCCAAACAATTGCGGTTCAATTAAACCGTTTACAGCCTGCATGCCGGGTTGCTTTCGATGCGAGTTGAATACCTCATCCGGCTTGCGATAGAGTATAATAAAAGGTGTAGCTGGATAAAACTCCCGTAGCTGTTTGTAAAAAAACATGTGCCAGCTATCTGTTTTAATAAATAAGCTATGCTCTTTTCCTGTTCGCTTTTGCCCGTAATATTTTACAGCATCGGTAAACAATTTTCCAATTGCGTCCTGCTCAAAGTCCGGGTATTTATAGGGCAAACGTAATATATCATCAAAAAAAGGAACTTCAGCCAATACTATGTTTTCATCCTGCATTGTCAAAAGCTGCGAAACCAGTGTCGATCCGCAACGCGAAACATGAAAAATAAAAGCCGTTGGTTCAACTACATTAACCTGATTAGCCCACTCGGATACCATTGCCAGGTCACTAACCGATGATATACCCGCATTCCGGCCATCCATTACCCTGCATTTTAAAATAGTTTCGTCAAAAAAAGGCTCGGTAAATGGTTCGCCATAAGTGTTCAGCCAATTGCATAAGAGCAGGTCTCCGTTAGTTGTGAGTTTATATGGAATCCAATTAAATGGAAAATCAGGCATCTTGTTTATTTAATTGCCGCTCCATATCATCGGCTAAAGCGTTGGATGTGGTTGTGTTTTGCAGGCGCAGTTCTTTAATAACCATTAGCAGTTCTGGATTTGGCTCTTCTTCTTTAATTGAAATGATAGCAGATGATTCGATGAGTTGTTTTATCCAGTCATTCACTTTACAATCAACAACCAGGTGTATTCGGTCTGTATCCCCTTTATTTACCACGCTATGGGGCAAATGCGCATTCATATACCAGCAATCGCCCACATCCATTATCACGCGTTCGCTATCTACATAAAATTCAACACCTGGATTGGTAAACACCGGAAAATGTAAACGGACTTCATTTTGTTCAAAAAGCAGGCCTTCATCGGTATGCTCTTTAATAATAGCGCCTCCCTGCAAATTCAAAAACCGTATTGACATTACAGGGCAAGCTATTGCCGAAAGCAATTTTATAACCGATGGGAAGCGCGGCATATAGGTAGTATCACGATATCCCGCCTCTCCCATCAATTCAGGGATAATATTTTCATGTTTGCCTTCAGCAGATCGTAACGCGATGCCCGACCACCCGCCTTCGTAATAGGCCGTATTAAAATGGGGCAGCCACTCCTGCTTTATCGTTAATAATTCACTTCGGGTAAGCCCGGCATCAAACGGCAACGATAATTTAGCATAGCGGATCATAACAGGTGGAATTTTAATTATTGCCTGCCTAAGCCTGTTGATTCATTAAGCATAAATTGGCGTACGAAGCCGCGAATTTTTGGCCGTAAGGCTGACCGGGCACCAAATACCGGGTATCGATATTGCTTTTTTGTTTGCCGCCGTCAAAGCTAAGTACGGCTTTACCTATCATAAGGCCATTCCAGGCAGCATGGCTAATAATCACTTCGTGTTTGTTTTTATTTCGCATTATTAGCTGGCCGCTCATTAACTTACGGTTATGACCGCTGATGATCATATCTATATGTTCAGATTCACTTGCCAACGTCTTATTATCGGGTTTGTCATCTTCATGCTGATACCCCAAATGTGAAAGACAGATAACCACATCGCAATGCTCATCCTCTTTCAATAGTTTTGCCGTTTGGTTGGCGCATTTTATAGCATCATCATAAATTACACCTGCAACCTGCAGGCCAACACCTGTGATACCTATTTTATATTTATCACTGTTTATAATAATATAAGGCTTTACCACCTTACTCAATTCGCTATTAAATTTGTAATTGCAATTCACCAGTGCAAATTGCATTAACGGCGCAAGTGCAGCCAGGTGATCCTGCCCAAGGGCAAGTTCATGATTGCCAATAGCAGCAGCGTGGTATCCCATGGCATTCATGGTACGGATCACCTCTTTCTGATGCGCCAGTGTATCCGATGCATCTATAAAATCACCTGCATCCAATAACAACCCGCCGGTATCCTGATCTCTCAACAGGCTTTTTATATGGTTAAGTCCACCCATATTATTATAAGCTGCATTAATATGGCCATGCAGGTCATTAGTATGGTAAATAGTAACATTGGTTTTAGCTGCACATAATGTATTCGCATGCTTGCTGATAGCAGCCATTGAATCCATTGGCTTGCTTAAAGCGGCTGCGCCGGCTATTAATGACAATTGGCTAAGAAATAACCTGCGGTGATTGTTCATTGTGATATAAATTGTGATATAATTAGCATTTAAATGTATCAAATATTTTTTTACAAATTCAAAATAATCTGATCGATGCATCTATTTGACGAACAGATAGTTATTAACTATAATTCTCATCTGTTCACATTGTTCATTTTTAAGATTAACTATAATTAAATGTGTTTACATTAAAAAACATAACACTGGCGATATTTTATTTACAGATACTTAAACAACTGATAATCAGCCATTTTTTTCCAATTTTTTTTCTCTAAATGTAAATTTTAAAGAAAAATATATCTAATATTGATTTAATTATTAAACCAATTATAAACCTAATCCAAACCTTACTTTATCATGGAAGTATACCTTGCACTAATATTTCTATTCGCCGGAAATTTTAACCCCCGCGCAACTTTATTTTGCAGCGGTCAGCTAATATCAATAGCGCAAAACACCGCACTTTTTTCATTAATAGGCACTTATTATGGAGGTAACGGCACAAGTACTTTTGCCATACCCGATTTGCGCGGCCGGGTTCCTATTGGCCAGGGACAAGGGCCCGGGACAAGTAATTATGTTTTAGGGCAAGTGAGCGGTACGGAAAACGTATCATTGCTCACCAGTAATCTGCCTCAGCACTCACACTCGCTTAATGTAAACAATGGTACAGGAACAACAGGTATCCCCGGCACCACAACCTATTTATCAAAGGGGCCGGTAACCGGTTCAGGACCTACTGCCGAGGTTGGCAAAATTTATACAACTACGGCTCCTAACACAACCCTGGCCCCAAATGCTGTTGGCCTTACAGGTAGTGGAATACCTATTTCAATTATACAGCCTTATCTTGCTGTTTCATATGTTATAATTACCGCAGGCATTTTCCCTTCCAGAAACTAAGCATCATCCAGCCTACTAATCTTATCTAAATTGACAACGCCAATAAAAATAGGTTTGTTGACCCCTTATTCGGGGGTCTACCCCTTTTATGGCCACCATTTAATGGCCGGCATATTACAGGGATTATATCCGGGCACCATTAAACAAAATGAAATTCAGTTCATCCCTATTTATACTCAAATGGGGGATGCTAAAAATGCGCTGGAAGCCGTAAACAAGCTGATTTTTTTTGACCAGGTTGATATAATCTCGGGCTTGATCAGCTATAAATCGCTGCCCGATATCATTCCTGTAATAGAAACCCATAATAAGCTGGCTTTCTTTTTTGATATGGGCGAGTATATCCCTTATTTCAACCACCTGAGCCCGCATATATTCTATTCTTCGCAACAGATCTGGCAATCACAATATGCTTTAGGTAATTGGGCGCATAAGCAATACGGAGGTGCCGGAATGATGGTAATGCCTGTGTATGAGGCCGGTTATCATTTAAGTGGTGCATTTTATAAAGGGGCTTGTGCAGCAGGGGCAACCCAAATGGTGCTGCATGTAATTCCGCGCGACCCTGCTGACATTAAAAGATTGCACCTTGATAGCTTTTTTAGCGAAGTTAAAAAGAACGCGCCCAACTATGTACATGCTGTTTTTGCAGGTAATATGGGGAATGAATTTTTAACCGCGTGGCGACAATCACCTTTTCATAAAAATATCCCTTTGTGTGTAGTGGAGAATATGGTGTATGATGACCTATTAGAAGATATAGCAGGATTAGATCTGGAATTATACGCGGCTACATCATGGAACCGCAATGCCGAGAAAAAGCGCAATCAGGAATTTGTAAAAAGATACGAAAGCCTGGGCGGGCAGATGGCAAATATCTATGGCTTATTAGGTTATGAAGCCGGGCTTGCCTTACGGGAAGTTAAACCACAACTTTTAAAACGCGACTGGGCCTCGGTTATGAAACTGCTTCAAAAAGAATCGGTAGTTGGGCCCAGGGGCGAACGTAATTTTTACCCGCTATCCGGCTTTTCGTTACCGGTAATTGATGTGCTCTCTATTAAAACATCATCAAACAAGATCTATAAAACAGTAATAAGTCAGGGCAATGGCTTAAGGTTCGATTCACTGGATTTTAAGGAAATTCATGAGGAAAGTGTGAGCGGGTGGCAAAATCCATACCTGTGTATATAAAAACCAAAAAAGTATGAAAACATTATTTACAAAAGGTTTTTACATTGTTTCAGCAATAATTATTTTTATTGGAACAGCGTTGCCTGCCCGTGCACAATTTACGAGCGTTACCCTCGCCACAAATGCACTGGCAACTGGTTTAGCCAAGGATGCCAGCGGTAATATATATGCTTTGCAAACTGATGCCAGCGGCACACAGGGCGAAGTTGTAAAATACACCAACGGCACGGGCTCCCCTACCGTTATTTATGATGGCTTTCCGGATAATGATAATGCAGGCGATTACGGAACAGGCCTCATTGTAACCAGCAATGGCGATGTTTACCTCACCACTGATAATAACGGCGCTACAGTGCCTTATGGCAACATCATCAAGCTTAAATTTAATGGTGGTACATCATACACAGCATCAGTTTACCAAACAGGCACTGCAAGCCTGGGCTATTACTCCGCCCTTGCGGTTGATGCAAGCGATAATATATATGCTGTAGTGTACAATATAAATGCAGACGGAGGAAACAGCGGAATTGGCGCTTACGAAGTTGTAAAATATGCAGCAGGCAGTGCTCCTAATTCAGCAGGTACTGTATTGTATGATAAGTTAGATGCGTTTGGCTTACTAAGCGGCGATTACTACACTGCGCCTAGTGGCCTGGCAGTAAATTCTTTGGGTGATGTTTATGTAGCTGATTCATTTGATAATGATGCTGCTAATAACGATGGCGGCCATGTTTATAAATTAACCAAAGCAAGTTCATACGCGGTATCAACTATATCAACCAACCAATACGTAACCTCTTTAGCTGTTGATGCCGCTAATAACCTATATGCTACACAAGTTAATAGCTTTCCGGCGTATGCATTGGTTAGGTATACAGGAGACACAGGTACGCCCACAACTATTTTCACTGGTTTAAGCAGTGATGGGTTTGATTTCCCTTATGGCTTAGCTATAGTAAACCCCACTAATATTTATGTGAATGACGGTGGTACTAACGGCGGTACTGATAACCAGGGTAATATTATACAACTAATAGGCACCCCGGTTACCCAGGTTACCAATGTAAACTTTACTAATACCGCGGCAACCGGCACCACTGCCAACTGGACCAACGGCAGCGGCTCATCAAGGACGGTTTTTATTGCCCAGGCATCAACCGGCAGTCCGTTGCCCGTAAACAGCACCAGCTATACAGCTAATACAGCGTACGCATCGGGCACACAAATTGGCGGCAGCGGGTGGTATTGCGTGTATAACGGTACAGGATCAACAGTAAACATTACAGGCCTTACAGCAGGCAATACATACCGTGTAATGGCTGTGGAATATAATGGCCCTTCAGGCAGTCAAAATTATCTTACAACTACAGCCACCAACAACCCTAATAATGTAACCCCGGTTTCAGCTCCAACCATCAATACGGCCGGAACTTTATCCGCCCTGAGCACTATTAGCGGAACGGCATCAGCATCAACCAGCTTTACTATTTCGGCAATCGGCTTAACTGCTGGCGTATTAGTAACACCCCCATCTGGTTTTGAAGTTAGTACCGACAATAGTACTTTTAGTTCAACTGTCACAGTAGGATCTACTGGTACACTGTCAAACACTACCGTGTATGTTCGTCTGGCGGCAGCTGATGCAATTAATACTTATTCAGGAAATATTGTATTGAGCAGCGCCGGTGCCACCAACGTAAATGTAGCTACTGCAAGCAGCACGGTAACTGGGCAACCAACTGTATTGGCCGCGGGTGACATTGCCATTATAGGTTACGATTTTATCTTTAATACCTCGGGAGCTGCGCCTGTTGGGCAGGATAATTTTGATATCGTAGCATTCAAAAACATATCTGCAGGCACAGTGATTCAATTTACCACCCGCGGCTGGACAGGCACCGCTTTCACAAGTGTGGGAACAATTGATGGAGTTTTTACATGGACAGTAGGTACAGATATAGCCGCCGGTACCGTATTTAATTTTTCACTTAATAATAGTTCATCACCTGCTACAGTAGCTGTTTCACCTTCAAACGGCACTATTAGCGGAATAACAGCGGGTGAATTTACCGGTACTATTGGCTTAGCACCGGCATTAGGTAATCAGCTTTTAATTTATCAGGGATCATCAACTGCACCAACATTTATATACGGTATAAATACTGATGCTACAAATGTAGATGGCAGCGGCTGGGTGACCGGTACGGTGGCCAATAATGCAGCACAAAGCGCATTGCCCCCAGGATTAACCAATGCCAATCCTTTTAACGGTACAATAGCAGCATCAGCCCTACCCTTTACCATTGAAACTAACCGTTACAATGCAGTTTATTCCGGTCCAAAAAGCGGAAATCAAACCATATTATTAAAAGATATTGCCAATTATGCCAACTGGACGGCAACAAGCACGGCCACTACCACCTATGACTTAACGGTAGGTGGCACTAATTTCCCGGGTAGCAATCCAATATTTACCTTATCATCAAATACTACTATAGCTTCCATCAACCGCTCAGCATCAAGCCCTACCAATGCTACCTCAGTACAATATGCGGTAACTTTTGCATCGGCAGTAACCGGGGTTAGTGCAAGTAATTTTTCATTAACAACCACAGGCACTATTAGCGGCGCAAGTGTTGCATCGGTAGCCGGCTCAGGCACAAGCTACACTGTAACTGTTAATACAGGCACAGGCGATGGTACTATAGTATTAAACCTTGCCAATGCTACAGGATTAAGCCCCGGTATAAGCACAACGCTTCCATTTGCCGGGCAGGCCTACACCATTGATAAAACCGCGCCAATTGCTACCGGGTTGATCTATGCATCAAACAATACCACCAATAGCGCTTTTGCTAAAGTTGGCGATGTAATATCACTTACCTTCAGTTCAAGCGAAACAGTGCAAACGCCGGTTGTTACCATAGCAGGCCATACCATTACAGCCACAAGTACAGGTGTTAACAGCTATTTGGCAAGCTATACCATGACTGCAAGCGATGCCGAGGGAAGGATACCATTCACATTGGCGCTAACCGACCTGGTAGACAACCAAACGACCTACAATGATGTTGCTGCCGGTGATGATATTACTTTCGATAAAACAGTGCCAACCATAAGTATAGGCAACCCATCGGTAAGCAGCACTTCAACAGGCCCGGTAACTTATAGTGTAACTTATGCTGATGCCAATTTTAATACAAGTACACTTATAGCAAGTAATGTTTCGCTTATTACCACAGGCACTGCTACGGGTACTGTTTCTGTAACCGGGTCGGGCAAAACTTATACGGTAAGCATTTCGGGCATTAGTGGTACCGGGACATTAGGCATTTCCATAGCTGCAAGTACTGCATCAGATCTGGCGGGAAATGTGACAGCCGGATCAGGACCATCAGCTACGTTTACTGTAACACCTGCTTTAATTTCGCAAACAATTACGTTTAACCCACTACCCACTAAAACCTATGGCGCTGTCGATTTTGCACCTGGCGCTACCAGTACAAACAATGGCACACCTGCTATTACCTATAGCAGCGATAACACAGCAGTAGCCATCATATCAGGCGGCAATATTCATATTGTTGGTTCAGGCACAGCACATATCACGGCATCACAAGCGGGTGACGGTACACACTCAGCAGCAACTGATGTGTCGCAGTTATTAACGGTCGCCCAGGCACCATTAACCATTACTGCCGATAACCAAACATCAACATATGGCTCGGCATTACCAGCTTTAACAGCAAGCTATGGCGGTTTTGTCAATGGCGATAACGCGGCAAGTTTAACAACAGCACCAACCTTAAGTGTCCCTGCAACAGCAGCTTCGCCAGCCAATAGCTATGCAATCACGGCAAGTGGTGCGGTTGATCCTAACTATATTATTACCTATGTTCCGGGTACATTAACTATCGGCAAAGCAGCATTAACTATTACTGCTGATAATCAAACCTCAACCTATGGCTCAGCATTACCAACCTTAACAGCTAGCTACGGCGGTTTTGTTAATGGCGATAATGCAGGAAGTTTAACTACCGCACCAACATTAAGTACCACTGCTACAGCTGCATCGCCAGTAAATACCTATCCTATTAACGCAAGTGGAGCCGTGGATGCTAACTATACGATAACTTATATTGCGGGTACTTTAACCATCGGCAAAGCCGCGTTAACTGTTACTGCCGATAATCAAACATCAACTTACGGGGCAGCATTACCAACTTTAACAGCCAGCTATGGCGGTTTTGTAAATGGTGATAACGCCGGAAGTTTAACAACCGCGCCTACTTTAAGTACCACTGCTACAGCTGCATCGCCAGCAGGCAGCTATACAATTACATCAAGCAACGCGGTTGATGCTAACTACACTATTACCTATGTAGCCGGTACATTAAATATTGGCAAAGCAGCATTAACTATTACTGCAGATAACCAAAGCTCAACTTACGGGGCAGCACTACCAACCTTAACAGCAAGCTATGGCGGCTTTGTTAATGGCGATAACGCTGCAAGTTTAACAACAGCGCCAACTTTAAGCACTAGTGCCACAGCTGCATCGCCAGCGGGCAGCTATACAATTACAGCAAGTAACGCGGTTGATGCCAATTACACCATTACCTATGTAGCCGGAACATTAAACATTGGTAAAGCCTCATTGACTATTACTGCCGATAATCAAAACTCAACCTATGGCTCAGCGTTACCAACCTTAACAGCCAGCTATGGCGGTTTTGTTAATGGCGATAACGCTGCAAGTTTAACAACAGCGCCAACTATCAGTACCTCTGCCACATCGGCATCGCCTTCGGGTATTTATACTATTACAGCAAGCGGTGCTGTTGATGCTAACTATACCATCAGCTATGTGGCAGGTACATTATCCATCAACCAAGCCGCGTTAACCATTACTGCCGATAACCAAACCTCAACTTATGGTTCAGCCTTACCCGTATTAACCGCCAGCTACAGCGGTTTTGTTAATGGTGATAACGCCGGAAGCTTAACTACAGCACCAACCATAATTACAACAGCAACGGCATCTTCACCGGCAGGCACATATGCTGTTACTGTAAGCGGCGTAGTTGATGATAACTATACCATCAGTTATGTACCTGGCATATTAACCATTGGTAAGGCAAACCTTACTATTACAGCCGATAATAAAAGTATTGCTCACGGTGCCGCTATACCTACCCTAACTGCCAGTTACAGCGGCTTTGTTAATGGCGACAATGTGGGCAGCTTAACAACCGCCCCAACTTTGAGTACTGCGGCAACATCAGCATCACCGGCAGGCAGTTACGCTATTACCGCAAGCGGCGCTGCCGACGCTAATTATAACATCAATTATGTGGCAGGTACCCTGGCTATTGGCAAAGCATTGCTTACTATCACAGTTAATAACCAGACCTCTGTTTATGGCTCGGCATTACCAACGCTTACGTTAAGCTATAGCGGCTTTGTTAACGGCGATAACGCGGCAAGCCTGGCCACTCAACCTACAATAAGCACTACGGCAACATCGGCATCACCGGCAGGTACTTACGCCCTTACCGCGAGCGGTGCGGTCGATCCAAATTATGCCATCAGCTACACGCCGGGTACTTTAACTATTGGCAAAGCTGCATTAACGGCTACTGCTGATAACCAAAGTTCAACCTATGGTTCGGCATTACCTGCGCTTACAGTAAGTTACAGTGGTTTTGTAAATGGTGATAACGCTGCAAGTTTAACCACCGCGGCAACTGCAAGCACTACAGCTTCAGCAGCATCTCCGGCAGGCAGCTATTCTATTACACCAAGCGGCGCAGTCGACCCTAACTATACCATCAATTATGTCGCCGGGAATTTAACAATAGGCAAGGCAGCATTAACGGTTACTGCTGATAACCAAAACTCAACCTACGGTTCGGCAATACCAGCTTTAACAACAAGCTATAGCGGTTTTGTTAATGGCGATAATGTTGCAAATTTAACTACTGTGGCAACCGCAAGTACTACGGCCACCGCAGCATCTCCGGCAGGTTCCTACTCCATCAAAGCAAGCGGTGCAGTTGATCCGAACTATACCATCAGCTATGTCCCCGGCACATTAACTATAGGTAAGGCTAATCTTACTATTACGGCCGATAACCAAAGTATTGCCCACGGGGCAGCTATACCTACCCTAACAGCCAGTTATAGTGGTTTTGTTAATGGTGATAATGTGGCAAGCTTAACCACTGCGCCAACGCTAAGCACTACGGCAACATCAGCATCTCCGGCAGGCAGCTACTCAATTACTGCAAGCGGAGCAGTTGATCCTAATTATAACATTAGCTATGTAGCGGGTACTTTATCAATCGGCAAAGCATTATTAACTATTACAGTCGACAATCAAACATCTGTATATGGCTCTGCATTACCTGCATTAACGGTAAGCTACAGTGGTTTTGTTGGTGGTGATAACGCGGCCAGTTTAGCTACCGCGCCTACTGTTAGCACTACGGCTACATCAGCATCACCGGCAGGTAGCTACATTATTACCGCAAGCGGTGCAGTTGATCCTAATTACACCATCAGTTACGTTGAAGGTACTTTAACCATCGGCAAGGCAGCGTTGACCATTACAGCAGATAACCAAACTTCAATCTACGGCTCCGCATTACCTGCACTTACTGCCAGCTATAGTGGTTTTGTGAATGGCGATAACGTGGCAAGTTTAACTATAACACCGGCTTTAAATACAACGGCTACTTCAGCGTCACCTTCAGGAACCTATCCAATTACAGCAAGTGGCGCTGTTGATGCTAATTACAATATCAGTTACGTTACAGGCACTTTGACCATTGGCAAAGTACCGTTAACCATAATAGCTAATAATCAGACCACAACTTATGGACTACCATTACCAGCCTTTACTGCCACTTACACAGGCTTTGTTAATGGTGATAATTCGGCTAGTTTAACTACGGCACCAACCATAACTACTACGGCAACCAGTAAATCGCCGGTAGGTACCTACCCTATTACCGCCAGTGGTGCTGTGGATGCCAACTACACCATTACCTACGTAGCCGGTACACTGACCGTAAATCAGGCTATCCGTACGCTTACCTTTAATATGTTACCTGTAGAAACCTATGGCAATCCGGATTTTGATCCGGGCGCGGTAGCCAGTGATGGTGAAACGGTAATTTATACCAGCAGTAATCCGGCAGCAGCTACTATTCTAAACGGTAAAATACATATTACCGGTGCGGGCAACACTTTGATAACTGCAACTTTGGCTGCAAATGCAAACTATACAACAACGCCAACTGCAAGCCAGGGTTTGGTGATCAACAAAGCCAACCAAACTATCAGTGTGCTGAGTATCCCAACCCTAACAAAAGGTACCCAGTATGATCTGAGCGTGATCACCTCCAGTTCGGGCCTGCCGCTTACTTTTAGTATAAATGATAATACCATAGCCAGTATAAGCGGACAAACATTAGATGCCTTACGTATTGGCACAACCAGTTTAACGGTATCGCAGCCTGGCGATAACAATTACAACGCTGCATCAACCACTGGCGCTGTAATCACAGTTGTTGATGCCGGAGGGGATGAAATTGTGGTTCACCAGGCTGTTTCGCCAAATGGTGATGGTATTAACGATGTGTTCACGATCGAAGGCATCAAAAATTATCCGGATAACCAGGTGACCATTGTGAACCGGAACGGTGTAAAAATATACCAGACCCGCAGTTATGATAACAGCAGCCGTGTTTTTGACGGTCGCTCAAACATCACAGGAGCCCTGCAGCAGGCCGGAACCTACTTCTATCTGCTTGAATATACAGTTAACGGAGAAAGCAAACGTAAAACAGGATTTTTAGTACTAAAATATCAGTAATGAAGATGAAATTAAAACCGACAAACAATGGTATTACCGCAACGCTGGTAAGCATCCTGTTTTTTATGACATTATCCGCGAATGTACATGCGCAAAACAGCCAGTTTAGTTATACGCAGTATATGGATAACCTTACGCCCTTTAACCCGGCTTACTCGCTGCTGGATAAAGCAGCCTCGGTAAATACCCTGGCCCGCAGGCAATGGCTGGGTGTAGATGGTTCGCCTACGAGTTTTATGGCTGATGTAAACGTGCCTATTGAACCTATTGACGCGGCTGCCGGTTTGATCGTACTGAATGATAAATTCGCCATTGAACACCAGACCGAAGTGAACGCCTACTTTGCAAAAGCGATACAATTGAGCCCGAAGAACTTTTTATCGGTATCATTAAACGCGGGGATACGTAATTATGTGGCCAATTATTCGAGTTTGGATGCTAACGACCCTGTATTTGCAAATGATGTAAGAGAAACTAAACCCAATTTGGGTTTCGGTGTGATGTTTTATACAGATTGGTATTACATTGGTATATCAGTACCCGAACTATCTGTTACAAGCCTGGGAACAGCCTCCATACAGGACAATAACAACTTTAAGAACCACTATTACTTTTCAGGAGCTTTTATAGCGGACATTAACGAGGATGTAGCTGTAAAACCTGCCACATTGGTATCATACGTGCAGGGCGTGCCTCTTATTGCCGATATTTCAACCACGGTAATATTCAGGCAGGTGATTGGCCTTGGCATAAATTACCGTACCAATAACGAAATGGCGGGCATTTTTACGCTGAATGTGAGCAATTTCCACATCGGTTATAGCTACCAGTTCGGCCTGGCATCTGACAACCTTGGCGGCTTTAACATGCCTACGCACGAAATTACTCTTGGCTACAGGTTTGGCAAAGGTTCGGATAAGCCCAAATTATTATAACCCCTACATAACACAACAATTACCGAAGCACAATAGCAATATTGTGCTTTCCTTTTGTTAGGGCGCTAATGGAATGGCTTGCTACCGGTTTACCATCGACAGTAAAAGTTTTTATTGACTTGCCTTTCCCTTTTATAGAAACATCCAGCACTGAATTACGGTAAGCAAGATCCTTTAATTCGATATTGCTAATTCCCTGCGGCAGGTAAGGTGCAAAAGTTAAGGCGTTTTCATCAAATCGTAAACCGATAATCCCATCAAGCACCATGGATAGATATGCCGTGGCCGACCATGTTTGCAATTTGCACGATTCCCAATGAAAATCGGGATGCTCATTGCCATTGGCTTGCCATCCCCCATCGGGTTGACCAGTATTTGGATTATAGATCTCCCTGAAATTGTAATTGCCCTTATCTTCATCAAGCGCCAGATGGGTCAGGTTATATAACTCGTTGGTAAACGTTGGATAATCACCCGCAGTTACCGCAGCTTTAGCAAAAAACCCATTTACCATAGGCCAGATTATATTGTTATGCCTGCCGGGTTTATCTTTAGTGTTTCTTGGGAAATCGGGATAAATGGAGGTAAGACCATATTTAGATACTACCGCGCTTTTGATCAGCTGATTTGCCTTTTCGCCATCAATAATATGAAAAATCACGGCGAATGAGATCCCCAATCCTTCCTGTGCCTTAAGGGCATTCCCATTTTGATCGATCAGGTAATAGAAGCTGTTAGTGTTCTTGTCATAAAGATATTTCAGGATATTTTGCTTCAGATCGCTTGCTTTTTGCGCGTAGTCGTTTGTAACCGATAAGCCTAAATTTAGGGCCTTAGCCATACTGTTTAGGGCGATGTAAGCACCGTAATATACACAGTTGGTACTTAAACATTTTATGTAGGCCGAGTTTTTATGATCTAATACTGATGATGAATTATTGCCCGGTTCGTATATCGGCTCAGGGTAGCCCGCAATCCCATCATTAAAAACCGACGGCCCTTTAAACAAGCCGTATTTGCTATCCAGTTCCTGCTGCTCCAGCGTCTGCATGGTATTGGCCGAACATTGGTAGGCTTGCTTCAAAAATACTTTATCGCCAGTTACCAGGTAATGATTATACGCGGCTATCACCCATATAATTTTATCCCAATATTGATGACCGATGGTATTACGGTGAATAGTGATGCTCCATAAAGATCTTTCAGCAACCTTAGGGCGCAATAAACTGACACCGTTCCATGAGTTGATGGAGATATCCCTTGTCCATTCACCGCCGTAATCGCCACCGGCTGCCAGTATTCCCCGGCGGGTATTTAGGTCGACTGTATTTAAAGCCAATTTAAAAGCGTCATTAACAGAGGAATCGTTACTGATGATCTGCTGACCAAAAGCGTGTATGGAGATGAACAGGGATAAAAAACAAACTACTCTTTTCATTATCAATTATAATTCTTTTTACGCAATTATTGGCCAACCGAGGCCACAGCAACTCTTATTGGTGCTTGTACAGCGTTTACTTTTAATATGCTTGTTTTTATGTCCGGCGATGTTGCTGTTAACACAATTTGCCCTGCTTCACCAGTTGATTGAATGATAACCTGTGCCAAACCATTAAACAATTTCCGTTTCCATGCCTGTGCCGGATAAACCAGTTGTATCAGCCCCGGATTGGTATTCAATGGATCCCAGCTATGTACTTTAGTTAGGGGTACCGCCTCAATTGCAATGGTATTAACCCCGGGATGCACCAGTGCCGAACTTAGCTTAAACTCATTGCCGTTTTTATCATCGGGCAAATTATTGCCAACCTGTTTCCCGTTAATGTAAACCGACTGCATTTTGCCTATGCTCTTATAAAAAAGTGTAATAGCAGCACCGCTTACATCGTCTGGCAAGGTAAAGCTGCCGCGATACATGAGCGCTTTAACATTTTGCCCGAATTTTTCATCCCGCTCCTCGTGAAATGCCCTTTGCCATGCGCTGTCATCGTAATCAGCAGCTACTTCGGCGCTATTACTATTTAAGTTAGTTACTTTTTTTTCTTTCAGATGTTCTATTGGCGCTACGCTTATCTTTTCTAAATATTGATCAGGCTCCAAGGAAGTGTTATCGCCATTACCTACGCCAATGATCTTGCCCGGGCCAGTAATAGAAAACGTAATGTTATTATCGGCCGTAGGCACACGCAGGTTATTTTTATCACTAGCCTGTACGGTAATTAAAGCCAAATCTTCCTTATCAGCCTTAATTTCAGTTTTGTTGACACTTAGCGCTATCGCGGATGGTTCGCCGGTAGTTTTTACAATGTCGCTGGCTATTATTTTACCATTTTTATAGCCCTTAGCTTCAAGTGTACCGGGTGTGTAGGTTACATTCCATTCTAAATGGCTGTTGCGCTCCATTGTTTTTTTGCCGAGGCTCTTTTTGTTCAGGAACAACTCAACCTCATCGCAATTACTGTATGCCCAAACTTTTATGTTTTGCCCTTCTTTCCCTTTCAAGTTCCAATGGGGTAACAGGTGCACCACCGGTGTGTCCATCCACCACGAGCGCAGGTACCAGGCATCATCCTTTAAAAACCCACAAGCATCTACCATCCCAAAATACGACTCAACAGACGGCCACCCAAACGGTGTTGGCTCGCCGCGATAATCAAAACCTGTCCATATAAACATACCGGCCAGGTAAGGGCGTGCAGCGTAATGTTTCCAGCCCTCCTCAATACTTAGCGAATTTTCATTCTGTCGTTCATCATAAGCCGCGCGATATTGTTTTATAGTGTCAGTTGCATAAATGCCCCGTGTAGCTACTGTTGAGCCTTCCTCTGTGCCCCAACTATATTGGGTTGGGTTGTTTTTATGGTGTTCATCGGTATTCTTATTCACTACGTAATTATACCCCATCAGCTGCATCACATTTGAGATACCCGAACCCACGCCACCACTAAAAGCCGCGGTAATGTACCGGGTTGAGTCGATACTCTGCGCATAGTTTTGCATGGTGGTAGCTATGCGTGCACCAACAATGGTATTCTCAATAGCCCACTCCTCGTTACCTATCGACCAGCTGATCACACATGGATGGTTCCTGTCGCGAATAATCAATCCTTTCAGATCACCCAATTCTGTTGATGACACCCCCATTAACCTGTTTTCATCAATAACCAGCATACCCAGCCTGTCGCAGGCATCAAGCAGTTCCGGCGTTGGCGGGTTGTGTGAGCAGCGGTAAGCATTGCTGCCGAGGCTTTTTAACGTCCGGATGCGAAAATCCTGCAAAGCATCGGGCATCGCTGTTCCCACGCCTGCAAAATCCTGGTGATTGTTGGTGCCTTTTATCTCTACACGCTTTCCATTTAAAAAGAACCCTTGATTAGCATCAAACCTGATGGTTCGGATACCGAAGTTGGTTTTATAACTATCAATTGCCTTTCCATTCTCTTCAATTGTAGTTTGCAGGTGATACAAATAAGGTGTTTCAATCGACCATAGTTTTGGATCATTAACCACTAAACCCGCGTTTACATCCTGTGATGTAAATGGCTTAAGACTGAGATCAGCAACACGTTTTGTAGTAACGATATTACCTGCAGCATCCACAACAGATTGCACCACGCTAAAGTTGCGCGTTTTGGCATCATCATTATCAATTGTAGTTACGGTATTTACATTGGCTGCTTTATCACTTACCTGTGTAGTTACAAATGTGCCGTTTGTGGCAACATGCAAAGGATTAGTTTTATTGAGCCATACATGGCGATAAATGCCGGCCCCTTCGTAAAACCAGCCTTCTTCCATCGTGGCATCAACACGTACGGCAATTACGTTTTCGCCACCGTAATTCAGGTATTCGGAGATATTATACTCAAAACTATTGTAGCCACTTTGCTCGTTACCCAAATAATGCCCGTTAACCCACACTATTGAATTACGGTAAACACCATCAAAAGCTATGCTGATGTGTTTACCCAAATCGCCTGCCGGGATAATGAACTTTTTACGGTACCAGCCTACGCTCGATTCCGGGAAATTTCGGCCTATAGCTTTAAAACCATGGCTTGCGCTTCCTTTTTTGCTAAAGCCTAGTTCAACGGCCCAATCATGCGGCAGGTTAACTTTGCGCCAGGTGCGGTCGTCAAAACCGGGAGCTGCCGCGCCATCACCATAACCTGTTTTAGCCAGGTAAGAGAAATAACCTGTGCCGTTATTAAAATCCTTTTTAGTATCATAAGGATGACCCAAAGCAAATCGCCAGTCGAAATCCATTAGCAGATGTTCGCGATGGGAAACAGAATCTATGGTTTGTGCAAATGAGCATTTAGCTATCAATATGGCGCATAGTAACACCAAAAACTTTTTATTCATTTATTTGATCTTGTACTTACAGGTAGTTCCTGAGTGAGAATTAGGATACGGCACATATTAATTGCTCTATCCATTCATCGTCAATAATTGGTTAATATATTCCGGCTAAAATAGGCATAGCAGGGCGAAGCAGATATACCAATTGATAATTGATTATGGTTGAAATGTTAATTAAAGTAAAGTCATCGGCTTAAATACAAACGGAGCAATTAAAATAAACTTTTTGTTTCCTCTACTGCAACAAAATCCGACTAATAGTAAAAACAGGTTTATAAAACCGCATTACCAAAACAGGCCATGGAAAAGATCACCGGGTATTGGAATGTAAAAATGTACCGTTTGCGAACGATTGTTTCCTAAATAAAAATATTCTACATTTACCATAAGTTAATCATTAACAATTAGATAAGCAACCTATTCTTCTTCTACCTTATTCCGATCCTGCTTTAGTTAATATTACCGTAAGCCTACAAATACGTCTTAAACAATACTATTATGCAGAAATTATTCTCTTTTAGTAAAAATCAGGCTGGTGTTTTAATAACACTTGTAATATTGATTGCTTTAGGCGCATGTTACTTTTTCATGTACCTCCCCAACAACGAAAGAACCGTACAGGAACGCCGCTTTCGTTGCCTGCGTAAAATTGACCGTGGCCTGCGCCAAAAAATAGGAACATCTGAAAAACAAATTACCAGTCTCATTAATGATTATTATAAATACTCGCATAATAAACAAGATAAGGATCTGGAAAAATTAAGGCTGTATGTAGCCCAATACTCCCGTAAAAATTTCACGTTAATGCTGCCCGAACAGGCAAATAAATATGCCAATGCCAGTCATATTGCTTACATAGGCAATGATACCTCGGGCAATCGGTTTTATATAGATGCCGACTCACGTATCACCTTATTTGTAAACAGACCGGCGGATGGTAAAGCGCCAGACTCAACCGGTGCCAAGGTTAACCTTAGCGGCACTACCATAGGCATTCAGTTTGAGTACGATCAGTTTATTAAACCCCTCCTGTTAAGGGATGTATTCAGTTATTACCTTGTTTTTATCAATAAGCATAAAATTTATGAGGACTATCCTACCGGTTTAAATGATAATGAACCCGATTCGCTTTTAAGTAAAAAAAGCCAGATCACCACACCTGGCGTACATAGCATACAAATTGGTGAAACGGATTACAAAGTTTTTTCGCACCCGGTATATACCTACGACAACAATAAATGGATAATTACTGGCTTACTCAAAAACGCTGATTATCAGCAAGAAAAAAACCAATTACCGCTTTGGGTTTTACTATTGCTCATGACTATTCTGGTTACTATGCTGGTTTCGCTCCCGTGGATAAAGCTTTATCATATGGGTAATAAGGACCGGCTTACCATTAATGATGCAATAGCATCGGTGCTGGTTTCAATAGTGCTCATGTCGCTGCTCTTCTTTGTATTCTTTAAGTATTGTATCGATATAAAACAGGATCTGCTGCCTTACCCTTATAGCAAAACCAAGGGCTATGTATCCTATCCCAGTGATACCTATTCGCGCAATGTACTTGCATCAAAAATCAATGGGGCATTTACGGGGGAGGTAAATGTAGCCTACAATCTGCTCGACTCAATTAAAATGAACCGTACGTTGGCTGATACTGATGTTCATTTATTAAGAAAATCAAAAAGCAAGTACGGTGCATTATTAAGAAAATACGCCCCCGATCTGGATATAAAGGAAATTTACTGGCTGGATGGCAACGCCAGCGAACTGACTAACCTCACTGTCGACTCCAATAACGACCCAAAAGGCAATTATAAGAACAGAAGTTATTTTAATGAGGCCGGTAAGTACACCGTAGGCAATCATAAATTCTATCTCGACCAGATCTATTCTTACACCAATGGCACTTACCGGTCAGTAATCTCTATGATCGCCAAGAAACCCGGTAAAGATTCGGTGGTTGCCATGAGTTTAAACTTAAAGAGTTTTGATAAAGTTGCTATGCCCGATGGTTACCAGTTTGCCATCATCAGCAAAGCGGGCTGGGTTCTTTATCATTCCATAACAAACCGTAACCTTTTGGATAATCTGCAACAAGAATTTGTTGACGATAAGGAACTGTTAAGCAGTATTGAGGCTAATTCGGATACCAGCTTTAAAGCGGAATATTATGGCAAGCCATACTATGTAAAAATTAAACCGGTGCCCGGCCTGCCTTATTATACCATAATATTTGAGGACCAGGAGTACAATGATATAAGGGATACCGAAGCCTATACATTTACTGTATGCATGTTAACCGGGATGCTGGTTTTTCTGAGTATTAAATATCTTATTGTTTTCCTGGTTTCATCAAGGCACTCGTCATTTAAAAAGCAACGTTTTGATACTTCATGGGTTGGGCCGCACATCTCTGCGCATCACCAGTATAACCTGGCCATTATTGCCAACCTGTTTGTTATTTTAATGCTCATCATCTTTTTTAACCTTTGTTCATTTTTAGCATACCTGTATTTGGTTCTGGTATCTGTATTGCTTACATCCATATTTTTAAATGGTTTTTTTGCGGAGAAATACAAAAACACTGACCGCTACAAGTATAAATTCAAGGCAAAAACCATAGCCTGGCTATCTGCAATTATATTACTGATTGATATTTCGGCCTTTTTTAGCCTTACCGGCAGGCACTGTTTCTTTTTAGTACTTTATGAAGTGATCCTGATAGCTATTTTCCCTATTCTTTCCATGCTAAGCGGGCGTTCACTTGTAAAACTTCATCAATTTAAAGCAAGGCACCGCATCACGTGGACTTTTTCCCGCAGCTACGCCCTCATGGCTACAACCCGGCTGGTAATTTCAAGCGGGATTCCGGCAGCGTTCTTTTTTATATACTCGTTCAATTACGAACAAAATTTGGATACCCGTTACAGGCAACTGAATTTTGCCGGCGCATTGCTGAACAAGACAAGTATCAACAGTAAAAAACTGCAGGCAACTAACCGAAAATTAGATAGTATTAAGAACAATCAGATCTATACATCCGGTATTTATTTAGATGGCTTTTTTGTAGACTGGGTTAGAATTGATTCGGGCAAAAAGTTAGCCGATAGTATAAAGCGTATTGCAAAGTACACAAATGAGGACCTGCTGACAGCACAAATATTAAACGCGTTCCGTTTGCAAACAGACAACATTGAAGTACAAAATAATAACCTGAATTTACCATCTGCAGGCAGTAATGTGTTCTTTACCAAACTGAACAAGCAAAGTGGTGATAAATCACCCGTACAAACATTTTTTAAAATAGACTCGGTCAGTTATCTAAAGGTCAGTTCATTGTCGCATGTTAATTATGAAACGCCCGATGTGCTTTTCTGGATCCTGCTGATTACATCTGTAGTTCTATTCTATTTCGTTGTGCACCAGGTTACCCGCAAATTGTTTTCATTAAACATGCTGCCCACCAAAAACTGGGGAGAAATGGATAGCGAACTACTGGAAAATAATGAGTTTAACAGCATGGCATTGCTTGTAGGGTCGCCGGGGGCAAATACATTACAAAAACTGACAGATAAAATAAACAGGCAAAAAATACTGAGTGCCGATGGTAATTCGCTTTCGATAAACAACAACGGTCAATTAAAATATAATGTTTTTATAGCCGATCTGATGATCATTTCCGCCGAAAATGGCGAAAGCGATCCGGACTGGAAAAGACATAAAAAGGCTATACTTGCCGGCCATGGCCTGGTTATAATTAACCATTTTGAATATAATATTAAGGATTCGGGCGTAAACAAAATAAAGCTGGATCTACTGGAATCACTGATCGAACAAAAAACAAGCAAGGTGATCATTATATCAACCATGCATCCGCTTATTTTTCTCGATTCATTTAACGGGGAGCAGCCCGACCCGGCCTTTGAAAGCGAAATGAGCCGCTGGTACGTATTGCTTGGTAATTTTCATGTGCTGATCGATCCGCTGATTGGTTCAACCGTACCTAAAAATGTCCAAATACTGAAAAGGGCTGTAACCGAAGAAACCCGTTACAGCCGCTTTTTACATGCCCTGCAAAAAGTATTCTTAAAATATCTGGATAAAGGTATTCAAACATCAACGTTAAACGAGGAGGTAAAAGAGCAGCTAACAGACTCGATCATATTTAAATTACAGCTTACCTCACAATATTTTTATACTGATATATGGCAGTCACTCACCCACGAAGAAAAATTTCTGTTGTATGATCTTGCCGAGGACGGCTTTGTTAATTCATTTGACGATTTTAATTTAAGCATGCTGATATGCAAGGGGTTGATCATTAATAATGACGGCGCTTTAATTTTATTTAACCGGGGATTCAGGAATTTTATCCTCACCGCTATTGGCGAAAAGGAAATGGAACGGATAAAGGAACAGGTAAAGGATAATGGCAAATGGGGGAATTTAAAAATGCCGCTTAACTTAGCTATAGTAGCTATTTTAGCCTTTCTGTTTGCATCACAACAGGAATCTTATTCACGCATAATTACTTATATAACTGCCTTTAGTGCAGGTATTCCGGCTGTATTAAAAATATTCTCCCTGTTTGGCACAAGCACCCCGCCGAAATCGGGATAAATAGTTGATCTGATACCTTACCTTGAATTATTAACCATCTTTAATAAAACCTTCGATATGGAACCACAACTTCAGCAGATACGCGAACAGCAAAAACAATCGTGGAATAAGTTTTCACCGGGATGGAAAAAATGGGATGCTTTTAACATGGAGTTTCTTAAACCTATGGGCGATGCCATTACTGAGAGCCTGCATATTCGTATTACAGACCACGTGCTGGATATTGCCGCAGGAACAGGCGAGCCAGGGCTTAGTATTGCCGCCATAGCCTCAAAGGGTAAAGTAACCGGGATTGATGTTGCTGAAGATATGCTAACCATCGCGCAGGAAAATGCAGCAGCACGTGGCCTAAGCAATTATAATACACTGGTAGCTGATATTTGTGAATTGCCTTTTCAACAGGAGACTTTCGATGCTATCAGCTGCCGAATGGGCTTCATGTTTTTTCCGGATATGCAGCTGGCTGCTGACGAAATGTACCGGGTATTAAAACCGGGCGGGCGATTGGCAACAGCGGTATGGTCGGTCCCGGCACAAAACGACTGGGTTACTGTGATCATGAGCGTGATAGGCAAACATATTCCAATGCCTCCACCTGTGCCCGGCGCTCCCGGCATGTTCCGTTGTGGCACACCCGGTTTAATAGCCAATATTTTAAAGCAGTCTGGGTTTAGAAACATCCAAGAAAGTGAAATAGTAAGTAAGGTTGATTATAAAAGCTTCGACCTTTACTGGCAGATGATGCTTGAAGTAGCAGCGCCAATTGTAGCAGCAATGGCAGGCGCATCCGAAACTACAATCAATACTATTAAAACCGAAGTCGAAGAATTATTCAAATCAAAAAATCCTGATGGTGGTGCCAGGTTGAATTTTGGTGCTTTGGTTATTTATGGTGAGAAGTAAACTAAGCCTCAATTACTTCTTCCTCTACTTGTAATTGTATTATTACAGGCTCTTTTATAATCATTTCGCGCTTACGCGGAAGCAACTGCAGTACGCTTTGATTGAACCTGTGCCGCAAAGTATAATAACTTTTAAACCACTTATATTTTAACAATGCCTTTTCATCAAAACGCTTTACAGAAAAGGCATGCTGCAAAAAGTAATCTTTTGGGTAATCGTAATATAGTCCCCAGTTTTCAGGCTCGTTGCCCGGTGCAAAACCCGGATCATATACAGTACCAAACAGATGATCCCATACCGAAAATTTGGTAGAAAAATTAGCGTGGAAAACCTCCTGGTAATTGGCATGGTGCCACAGGTGTAATTCGGGTGAGTTAAGAAAATACTTAAGCTTACCCATTTTCACGTTGACGTTTGCATGGATGAACATACCGAACATGGCATCCAGCATAGCTTTTATCGGCACAACCATCGGGTCGGCACCGAGTATGATTATGGGCGCAAATTCAATGGTTTGGTTAATCAGTATCTCCACAATATGCGACCGTGATCCCGACAGGAAATCAATTTGCTTGCCTGAGTGGTGAGCCTCATGTGTTCGCCAAAAGAATTTACTGTAATGCTGGAACCTATGGAATAGATAGATATACAGATCGTGCGTTACCAAAAAGAACAGCACCTGCACCGCGATAGGCCAGTGCGACACGAATTGAAAATGCGACCAGTCGAAGTTTTTTTGTACCGGCGTAATGATATAATCAAAGATGACGATCTTTAAAAAATAGCTTTGTATAATGGTGTACCAAACCAAATCAACCCAAAAGCCTTCCCTGAAAAAAGGCAGGCCTTTACGATAGGGTGAAATCCGCTCCCACGCTATAATAAAGACCGCCCAACAGGCAAGTATAATGGTGGTTATAGTAACTACTTTTTCTTGTGTCATTTAGCCTATCAAAGGTTTCTCTTTGTACTCGTCACTAATATTCACACGCAGCCTTTTCATCGGCCCAAGTTCCGATTCATAAACTTTTTTTACGCCATCACCTGCAGCAATTTCCACATCGCGGATATCACGTACCAAACGCTGTAAACCCTGTGGCTCAACAGATGCGGCATGATCTGATCCCCACATAGCACGATCAAGTGTGAAATGCCTTTCAACAAAGGTTGCACCCATAGTAACAGCAGCCACGGTAGTTGCCAGGCCAGTTTCATGGCCCGAATAACCGATAGGTATGCCCGGGAATTTATTCTCCAGCGTTTGGATCATCCTTAAATTAAGTTCCTCCGGTTTGCAAGGGTATGCTGATGTTGAATGCGCTACAAACAGCGGGTAATCCGGACTAAATGCATTGATGAATGCCAGCGCGTTCTCAATCTCTTTCATGGTCGACATGCCTGTTGACAGCATCAGCGGGCGACCGGTTTCCAGAATCCTTTCAATCAGTGCGAAATCAGTTAATGAGGCTGATGCCAGTTTATACATTACGGTATCAAACTGCTCCATAAAATCAACCGAAGGCACATCCCAGGTTGATACGAACCAATCAATACCCACCTTTTTGCAATACTGATCGATTGTTGCATATTCAGCTATACCAAACTCTGTTTTGCGTTTGTAATCGATATAACTCATCCTGCCCCATGGGGTATCGCGCATTAGTTCCCACTGGTCTTTAGGTACGCAAATTTCAGGGGTACGTTTCTGAAATTTAACCGCGTCGGCTTTAGCAGCAACGGCTTCATCAATCAGTTTTTTGGTGATCTCTAACGAACCGTTGTGGTTAATGCCGATCTCGGCAATAATATAGCAAGGTTGCCCCTTACCTATCTTGCGACCATTGTTTAGGGTGATCACTTCATTAGCAGGTTCAAATGCTTCACTTTTCAGGTCGATGATCAACTCCGCAAATTCACGAAAACAGCCTTCGCCGCCTTTGCTTTCGCATACATAATCAACATAAGCTTTTATACCGGGTAATGCGTTAGCAGGACATGCGGTGAAGCCTACCAGTTTCATTATTTCCAGGTCATTATAATCATCACCAATGTATGCGATCTCCTCACCCGTTAATTGCATGCGGGTTAACATTTCCTTTAACACCGCCGGTTTATCCTTAGCCAGCAAATGCAACTCGGTGATCTGTAGTTTTTGCGCACGCTTAACTACTGATGGCGATGCCTCACCGGTAATAATTGCAGTTTCAATGCCCAGTAGCTTGCGCAGGCGTTCAACACCCATGCCATCTTGTATGTTAAATTTTTTCAGTTGTTCACCGTCCTCGCCGTAATAAACGCCACCATCGGTTAATACGCCGTCACAATCGGTAATCAATAGTTTAATGCGTGATGCTTTTTCTTGTAAAATATCTTTCATGATCTGGTTGATTTTTAAATTGCTGTCCAGCCACCGTCTACCACAAGATTTGCCCCGGTCATGTAAGCAGATGCTTCACTTGCCAGAAAAATTAGCGCGCCCTGGTAATCGTTAGCTTTGGCCATACGGCCCAATAATGTTTTTGCTGAATAATTATGAATAAAAAACTCGTTCTGCCCGTTCTCTACACCGCCCGGCGAAAGTGTATTTACCCTCACCCCTTTATCGCCCCAATAAGCGGCTAAAAAGCGTGTAAAATTGATAATGGCCCCTTTGGTAACCGGGTATGCCGCCGACTTATAAAAAGTCTGCTCGCCGCACTCGTTGCGGTAAATAGTTTGGTCGGGGCCAACCATACCGTAGGTTGATGCGATGTTGATAATGCTCCCGCTCCCTTGCTCAGCCATTACCGAACCAAATACCTGCGAGCATAAAAACACACCGGTAACGTTAACATCCAATGATCGCTGGAAAACATCCAGCGGATAATTCTCAAACGCCGAGAGGTCCTTTGCCAATGCCGGGTTCTCGAACATATCGTTTATAGCGGCGTTGTTTACCAGTATCTCAACCGAGCCATATTTAGCTATTACCTCGTTTAATGCACTAGTAACAGATGCTTTATTGGTAACATCAATGCCAATACCTATGTGCTGCGGGCCCAGTTGCTTTGCAAATTCGGCGGAACGCTCAGCGTTAACATCGGCCACCACCACATTCGCGCCAGCCAAAGCCAATGCTTCACAGTGTTTTTTACCAATGAGGCCAAGCGCGCCCGTTACAACAGCCGTTTTTTGGTGTAAGGAAAACAAGTCCATATTAGCTGGCCAGTGTATTTTTTGGTTTGATGTTATAGTTGCTCACCTTACGGAAAACAGCCTCCAATACTTCACCCTTCAGATATTGTTTAATATTGCCGCTTTCAATAGCTTCCTTTACAATTGGTAACACATCGCGGTAAGCTAAAAGTGTATAATCAATGTCCTCATCGGTATGGCTAAAGCACATATTATGGAAACCGGCCCACAGGATGCCGCGTTTTATCATTTCCTGCTGCATAAGGGTTTTAACTTCAAGTCCGTTACCGGCATCGGGGGTAAATGTTACCATGGTACGGCAGTTAAAGCCAATGCAACTGGTGTATTTATCCATACCCAGTTCAATAGCTAGTTTGTTGTAGCCATCTTTTAACAATGCGCCTTTTTCATCAAGATATTGAGGTACATTCTTGTCGATCAGTTCATTTATAGTAGCGATACAAGCCGCCAGCGATAAAGCCTCGCCACCAAAAGTTGTATAGCTGAATACCTGCGAGTTGAAAAGTTCCATCACATCAGCCCTGCCGGTTAACAAGGCGATAGGCATGCCATTGGCACAAGCTTTAGAATATACTGCCAGATCAGGTTTTACATTAAAATATTCCTGCGCGCCGCCAACTGCAATGCGGAAGCCTGTCCACATTTCATCGAAGAGCAGCAGCGTGCCATTCTCTTTACAAACCTCCGACAGCTCCTGTAAAAAGCCGGGAGCCGGTTCCTGGAAAATAAATGGTTCCAGTATCAGGGCTGCTACGGTTTCATCAAGCGCCGCTTTTATAGATTCTATATCGTTATACTCAAAAGTATAGGTCAGGTCCTGTATAGCCTCCGGCACACCTGCATTACGACTGGTGATGCCGATATACCAATCGTGCCAGCCGTGATATCCGCAGCAAAACACCTTATCGCGCCCGGTAAACGCCCGTGCAACACGGATAGCTGCCGAACATACATCAGCGCCTGTTTTAGCTATCTTCACGGCCTCAGCATTAGGGATAACCTTTTGTACCAGTTCTGATAATTCAACCTCAAGCGGGTGCATTAATGAAAAGGTGATACCATCCTCTAATTGCTTTCTTATCGCATCGTCAACAGCCGGGTAAGCATATCCTAACGATACAGGGCCAATAGCCGCGTTAAAATCAATGTACTGGTTGCCATCTGCATCCCACACATGGGCTCCTTTGCCTTTTACCAGGTATTTAGGCGCTACACCTTTGGTAAATTGGCCGGGACCTTTGGCCAGCGTTTGAGTAACCGGTTTTTGCACGCTAAGCGCGCGTTCATATAATTTATCGGATTGGGTGATATCCGGGTAATTCTCGTTAAATGCTATTTTGTTAGGCATACGGGGTATTTTTTATTCAGCGAACTGAGGTTTTAAAATTTCTGGTTGGATATGATTGGTTTGATAGCCAAGTATAGTTTCGGCAACTTGTTTACCGCTAAAGCCCTCGTGTTCAACCACAGCAGGCAGCAATGCTGGTTTAAACCATTTTTCATTTAATGCAAAAGGTAGTACCCTTGCAGTTTTCTGATGTTTCAATAACACTTCGGCGACGATGGTGTACAGGCCGCCGGTCAGGAAATGGTCTTCCAGCGTTACTATCAATTCACTTTGGTCAACCGCATTCAGTATAGCCTGTTCATCAACAGGTTTCAAACTGCGCATATTGATGAGGCCTACCGATAAGCCTTCACTTTTTAATATGGTTGTCGCGATCAGTGCCTGTTCAAATAGCAAGCCATAAGTGAGGATAGTTACATCGGTACCCTGCTCAATTACTTCGGCTTTGCCGGGTGTAAATGGCTCATGTACGTAGCTGGTTTTACGGGTATTGATGCGTGTATAAGCAGGTTTAGGTGATGACCATATGGCAGGCATCATTTTCACCATATCATCTTCATCGGCTGGCGCGAAAACCGTCATGTTGGGTATACCGCGCATAATGGATACGTCCTCAATAGCCTGGTGTGTTGGCCCGTTGGCATCTGACAGTAAGCCCGGGATAAATGCGCTCAGTTTTACAGGCAGCGCGGGTATCCCGGCATCGGTGCGGATAAATTCAAATGCCCGCATAGATAAAAAAGATGCCAGCGCATGTACAACAGGTATGCGGTTACGCAAGGCCAGGCCTGCTGCTGCACCTATCATGGTTTGCTCGGTTATGCCGGTATCAATAAAACGTTTGCCCAATAATTGCGGCAGGTTACGGATTAGCGCGCGGTTTTCGGCAGTCATTACGACGAAGCGTTCATCAGCCAGCGACAATTCGGTAAGTAATTCTTCGTATGACATATTTATCTAACCACTAAAGTTTCTGATGTTAATTGAGTTGTGTTTTCGCCATGCAGTTCCAGTAAAAGCTGCTCCACTTCACCGGCAGAGAAATTACAGAACCAGCGGTCGGCACGCGCCTGGATGCTTGGCAAGCCTTTACCTCTTATGGTATCGGCTATAACCACATTCAGTTTGCCTTCGGCGAAGGGATATTTTTCAAATGCACGGCGCAGTTCATTAAAATCGTGCCCGTCAATCCGGCTTACGGCAGCGCCAAAAGCGGTAAATTTATTGTGTAAAGGTTCCAGCGGGATCAGGTCTTCCGTAGCCATATTAGCCTGGAATTTGTTTCGATCGATGACGAAGATCAGGTTATCCAATTTGTAGGCATTAGCTACCATAACGGCTTCCCAGCACGAGCCTTCGTTCAACTCACCATCGCCCATAATGCAAACTACTTTATTGGCCCCGCCTCGGATCTTAATATCCATAGCAACCCCAATAGCTACCGATGGTAAATGACCTAATGAGCCAGAGTGAAACTCAATACCCGGAATGTGTATATTTGGGTGCCAGTAGATGTGGTCATCTATAGATAAATGATTGGCTAATCTTTCCTTTTCAATCAAACCTAATTCAGCAAATGTGCCATACAGGGCAGGCACATCATGGCCTTTGGACAGGAACAGGTAATCGCGTTCAGGATCGGTTAAATTGTCTTTATGCAGGTTCAAAAACTCTGCATACAGGTAAACGATCATATCCACTGCCGATAACGAAGCCCCGGTAAAACATCCTCCATCGGTTGACATTTTAATGATATGCTCCCGTACGTTCAGCGCTATCGCCTCCAAATCTTTATTATCACGTATATTATTTTGCATATTATTTAGCTTATTTATTGGCTGCATTTCTTGTTTGTTCAGCCGAAATAGTGTTCAGTTCATTTAAATGGTGCCTGTACCAGTTTACACCCGCGTAGTCTGCATTCAGTTCGTATATTTCAGGTTTTTCAGTTATCAGGCCGATGATGTCGTCGCAGGAAAAAGACGGGTTCTTTGGATATAATTCCTCATACACCTGTTTGATGAATTCGTAATCCTCGGGGTAATCAATCGTAAACCGGTGCGACATGGAATAATCCAAACCTTTACCCCAGCTTACATTGCCTATTTTAAACTGCTCAGGATTTTCCCATATATAAGGCGTGGTATGTTCCAGTTCTAAAGGTCGTTCAGCCAATCGCCAGTTTTTCTCGAGGCAGGCCATTGTCATGATCTCCACATCATTGCCATCGGGCCAGGTAGCCGGATGCAGGTTGCTTACATAATCGTATTTGCCGGGATGCTGGAAAAAGAAATCCAGTACCTCATCAATGATCTGTGGATCAATCAAGGGGCAGTCAGAAGGTATTTTCAGCACGATATCAGCGTTGTGTTTTACCGCCGACATATAATGCCTTTCCAGTAAATTATTTACGCTGCCGCGATAACAAGGGATGTTGATGGCAGCTGCCTCCTGCTCAATTACATTATCTTCGGGATTAACCGATGTAGCTATCACAATGGTAGCTTCGTGTTTTATTAATTGCAGGCGTTCCACCATTCGGGCCAATAAGCTTTTGCCCAGTAAAGGCATCATAACCTTGCCCGGCAACCTGCTTGAAGCCATGCGCGCCTGCACTACGATCAGTATATGTTGAGCCATTGGTGCTATTGAAAAACTAGTTCTTCTTCGTGTTTGTAAACCTCTGCCGCCTGGTATTTGTAGCGTTTTAAAAACAACTTCCTGCTGCCGTTAAACTCCAAGTAATCGCGGCAGATACCCGCTATATTTTGTGCTGATGTACCCTGATTCTGGATCGGCATCAGCGCTTTTAATTGCTCCCCATCAAACCACGAATACACTTTTTTACCCAAAGCAATACCCGTGTAAACCACTGTTGAGTATTGAGTGATCAACTCACTGCAATTAGCGATCATCTCATTAGTGTTACCTGTATGATAAAGTAATGTGCCTGCTGGGGCATATTGTTTGATCTCCTTTTCAGCACGTTCAAAATTTTCATTGGGGTGCAGCTTAAATAACAGGCGGCGGCCATCGGCAATCTTTACTGCTTCCTTAATAAATTCCGGCCTGTTCTCATACCTGAATGTTTCGCGCATGTCGGTAGTGGCTACCATCACATAATCGCGATACGGGAAATTGTTATCGGTAAAGCGTTCCAGGTTATCGTAATTAGGTATGCCGGTAACTATTATCCGGTTTTTGTCGGTGCCATTTTTTGTGAAAAAGGTTTTGTACCCTTCGGATGCCGCGCAGTATATATCACAAATATTTGTTGAACCGTTCAGCGATGTATTGCCAGTGAAGGCGATAGGTAAACCCAGCGTTTTAACAATATGGGTCATGATGGTGGCCTTATCTATCATGCCCTCCTGTACCCATAATGTTTTAATATTTCGCAGGCGGTATGGCACAATCATATCACTGCAAAGCACTACCAGGTCGTAGTTATTTTTTTGCGCCTTATAATCCATTTTTAGGTTATGGGTTATCAGGTAGTTTTCAGAGTTTTTTCTGAACTGACCGGCAAGCGCGGTACCGTTAGCCAAAGGCGTGTATTTTATAAGGAAATTAACAAACTTTGAATCAGAAAAGATCTGGCTGAACCAGCAATCGTACTCCGGCAAAAAGGAGGCGATCTGGTGCATTTGAGAGGCCTGATTGAGGGATCCTGTAATGAATAAAACCTTCTTTCTCATCTGCTATTTTTAATCAATATTCCCAAACTTATAAAATAGCTTTTCGTGATTTACTATGAAAAATAAACCTTCATGAATATTTAATACTTAACTAATATATTATTTACATTCAGCCTGTTATGTGATATTAGTGTTAAGCAGGCTTGAATTATAAGGGCGGATAATATTAATTTTAACAGCATTTTAAACTTTAGATAAACTCTTTACGGAATAAATCTATAATTGCTTAATACTCACAACTTTTACAGTTTTATCATTTGTCAGGAAAGTTTTTAACTCTTCCAGTTTATCGGTATTGATAAGGTCTACTCCGCAGTTTAATAAAGTCTTCCACACCACCGTATTTTCGGGCGATGCCCATAACCTCACCTTCCGATTAAACTTATGAGCAAAATTCACGAACGAGCACAACCGCTGTTTTTCCTGGTCGGGCAACGCGCCTTCGCCACGCCAGTTTAATAGTTTGGAATACTTGCAACTGGCCATCATGTACATATCGGTAAGGGTATCTTTTCGTACCAGCCGCAGGTCCTCATCAACAAAGGCAAATCGGGTATCTTCGGTGCTTAATAACTTCTCGGGCTTATGGCCTGATATCACAATAGTGACCGGCCCGATATGGATATTCCCTTTTGAATAACTCGATAACATGCCGCTATACTTTTGCAGCATATCCTTTAAAACCAGGTATGTTTTATCAGCATCCGATTTTACATCTATCATCAGCGTAACCGAATTACGGTAACCGGGATACACCTCGCCATTGTTTCTCGTTACATTATCAAATAATGGTTTCAGGTACAAATCTTCAAGTGTACGATGATGATTCAGTACAGGTAAGATATGGGCCACGATGAGCCTGCCATCGCGTTCATAAACATCGGCCTCAATATAGGTATAACCATTGTCGAGCGCATCCAGTAAGGGCCGCTTATGCCAGTAATCATTATGGGCAAATCCGTTTAAAAGCGGCACGCATTGGGCCTTTATATTTAGTTTCAGGAAGAGGGTGAGGCAGGCGATCAGAAAGATTTGGGTAGGTAGGTTTGGGGTAGTAAATAAGCGCATATAAATGTCAATTATTTATGCACAATAGTAGCACTCTCCTATTAGTCAGTCATTAAGTTTAGATTACCTAATTATTAGGCATTTACAGGAAAATAAACAATAAGTTAACACCATTTAGAGAGGTTATTATTCAGAGAATCCCTTCATATTTTACGGCCTTTTTAATGCTATCTATACTGAAAAAAATATTTTTTGGAATTGATCAAATTTGATAATTACTCGCTTTTTCATCATTATATTTGATAGGCATGTCCAACTCTATATGAACCTCAATTCCAACCTTATCAAATACCGCAAGCCTTTGCTTGCCGTACTATTTGCTGTCATTTTTATTACCGGGATCATCCTACTGGTTAAGCACCAGCGGAAGACTACGATCAACCCGGAGTTCAGTAAATATATTGAATCGTATACCAGCGGGGTTGTGTCGCGTGCAGTGGCAATACGTATTAAATTAACCGGAGAAGTGCAAACGAGCCATGCCCAAAATGAACCGGTTGAGGATGGCGTATTCAAGTTTTCGCCTGCTATTGACGGAAAGGCTTACTGGGTGGATGCTCAAACTATTGAATTCAGGCCCAAAAATGGCATGCAGTCCGATGAGTTTTATGAAGGGGATTTTAACCTGTCGAAAGTTACCAGCGTGCCATCCGCATTGCGCCACTTTGCTTTTCAATTTAAAACTATTAAGCCCGATTTTACCATCACTTTTAATGGTTTGCAAACGGCAACCAGTACCTCAAGGGACAAAATGAAATTAACGGGAGTTATCCAAACTGCCGATAAGGAAGACCCTTTAAAGATAGAAAAAATCATTCGTGCTGAATACACTTCGCCTGTGGTGATCACTTGGCAGCATGATAATGTGGCCAACACACACACTTTTGTTATTGATAATATCAGCAGGCCTACGGCTGCTTCCACACAGTTAACCGTGCACTGGAACGGCTCACCTTTGGGCTTTGAAACCAGCGACAGCCAGGCGTTTGATATCCCTATTGTAGGCGCTTTTAAGGTACTGGATATCCGTGCCGTTCAGGATCAGGACGAATATGTGGAAGTGCAATTCTCCAACCCTGTTATGGTGGGCCAGGATCTTAGCGGACTGGTTGGCATGAATAACGTTACCGAACCATCCTACACCATTGAGGGTAGTTTGGTTAAGATATTTGCATCTGATCGCTTACAGGGCAATTACAACGCTTTTGTGAACGAAGGTGTAAAGGATATTTATGGTGAAAAGATCACCGCTCCGTTTACCGCCAATGTATTTTTTGAGAACCGCCTGCCGGGTGTTACTATACCGGGCAAGGGTGTTATACTGCCCGATTCAGGCCGTTTGATGCTGCCATTTGATGCGGTTAACCTTAAGGCGGTAGATGTTACCATCATCAAGATCTACGCAAACAACGTAACCCAATTCCTGCAAAGTAACGACCTTACCACCGAGCAGGGCTTACGACAAGTAGGTAAACCGGTAGTGCAAACCACCATCAGACTGGATAAGGATAAAAGCCTGAAGCTAACTGCCAAAAACCGCTTTATGCTGGATATAGATTCGCTAATGCGGACCGAGCCGGGCGCTATTTATCGGGTAGTAATTGGTTTCAGGAAGGAATATTCCCTGTTTAACTGCAAAACAGGCGGCGTTGCCAGGGTTAGCAGCGGCGATAATCAGGATGAGGATTACGAGGAAGGCGATGATTATGGCAGTTCCAATTCATCAGGCGATAAACTTGATGATTATGATGCATTCTGGGCACGTTACGATAGCTATTACCCGGATGGCTATAAATGGAAAGAGCGCGACGACCCTTGCAGTAATTCGTTTTATACCAAGGATAAATGGGCAACACGCAACGTTATCGTATCCAACATCGGCCTTATCGCCAAAAAAGGGAACGACAATAACATGCTGGTTGCAGTAACCAACATCCTTAACGCCGCGCCTATGCCGGGTGTTGAGCTCACTTTATTGGATTACCAGAAACAGGTGATTACCAAATCCATATCGGATGCTAATGGCTTCGCGCATATCAGTTTAAAGCATAAGCCGTTTTTGCTCGTCGCGAAAAAGGGGAATGAGCGTGGATATTTAAAGCTTGATGATGCCAGCGCCCTCATGCTCTCCAAATTTGATGTAGGCGGCGAGCAGGTGCAAAACGGTTTAAAAGGCTTTATTTATGGCGAGCGTGGCGTGTGGCGGCCCGGTGATTCCATCTTCGTTTCCTTTATCTTGCAGGATCAGCTTAAAACACTACCACCGGATCACCCTGTGCAGTTTGAGCTTTACAACCCTGCGGGGCAATTGTATAAACGCATTACCCGTACCGGTTCGGTTGATGGTTTTTACAGCTTCCATACAGCAACAACCACCTCCTCACCTACCGGCACCTGGATGGCTAAGGTGAATGTTGGCGGCGCGGTTTTCCAGAAGAATATTAAGGTGGAAACCATTATGCCTAACCGACTTAAGATCGATCTTTCCTTCGGTGGTAAAACGGCTTTAACCAAGGGCGGTGACATGGGCGGCACGCTGAAATCTACCTGGCTGTTTGGCGGTATAGCGCAAAATTTGAAAGCAAAGGTGGATGCCTTTGTTAGTCCGCAGGTTACTGCTTTTAAAAACTTTGACGGCTATGTGTTTGACGACCCTACCCTGGCCTTTAACACCCAAACCCAAACCGTATTTGATGGCCGTTTGGATGCCGCAGGAACTGCACGGGTAAATGCCAACATACAGGTAGATAAACAGGCTCCCGGACAACTCAAAGCTAACTTTTTAGTAAAAGTGTTTGAACCGGGCGGCAATTTCAGCATACAACAGGCTACCTTACCTTACAACGCCTACACGGGCTATGTGGGCATTAAAACGCCTGAAGGTTCTGCTTATAGTGGCATGCTGGGCGTAGGGCAGGATAACCCGGTTAGTATTGCTGATGTGGATGTGAACGGTAACCCATTCCCCGGCGCACGCGATGTTACGGTTGAATTATACAAGATCCAATGGCGCTGGTGGTGGGACCAAACCGGCGACGAGTTGAGCAATTTTACCCAAAATGAATACAACAAACTAATAAGTACCCAAACTGTAAAACTGGTAAACGGCAAAGGCAAATGGAACCTGCATGTAAAACAGGATGATTGGGGCCGTTATCTTATACGTGTAAAAGATGAGAAAACAGGGCATGCAACAGGTAAAGTTGTTTACCTCGACTGGACCGAACGCCTGCAACAAAGCAATTCAACAGATGCTGTTATGCTTTCCTTTACATCCGACAAAAAAAGTTATAAAGTTGGCGAAACTGCTACCCTTACCATCCCGACAGGTAATAATGGCCGCGCGCTCATCAGCTTTGAAAGCGGCAGCAGGGTTATAAAATCAGTTTGGATTGATACCTACCAGGGGCAAACAACTTATAAATTTAAGGTAGAGGGCAGCATGTCGCCCAACGTGTTTGTTAACGTAACTATGCTACAGCACCATGCGCAAATGGTTAATGACCTGCCTATCCGCATGTACGGCGTTATCCCATTAACTGTGGATGACCCGGCAACCGTATTAAAACCCGTGATCAGCATGCCGGATAAGATAAGGCCCGAAAGTACATCGGCTATCACAGTTTCCGAAGCAAAAGGCAAGGAAATGACCTATACCATTGCCATAGTTGATGAAGGCTTACTCGATCTTACTAATTTTAAAACCCCTGATCCGCACCATGCATTTTACGCCCGTGAAGCACTGGGCGTTAAAACCTGGGACCTGTTTGATTATGTGATCGGCGCTTATGGCGGTGGTCTTGAGCGCATCCTGAGCATTGGTGGCGATGAGGCGTTAAACAGGAACCAAAATGTATCTGTAAACCGCTTTAAACCGGTTGTGAAATTCATGGGGCCTTACCACCTCAACGCGGGTGCAAAACAAACCCATCAGTTTACACTGCCGCAATATGTAGGCTCGGTGCGCACCATGATCATAGCCGGGCATAACGGCGCCTATGGCTTTGCTGAGAAAGCCGTTGCTGTTAAAAAACCGCTGATGTTACTCGCGACCTTGCCACGTGTACTCGGGCCGAATGAGCAGATAAAATTGCCGGTTACCGTTTTCGCGATGGAGAAAAATATCAAATCGGTTACGGTACAGGTGCAGTCGAACGCCTTCAGCAACTTACAGGGTAATGATAAACAAACCCTAATCTTTAACGCGCCGGGCGACCAGATGGCCACCTTCGACCTGAATGTAAAGAACTTTGTAGGCGTTGGCAGTGTTAAAATAACCGCCAAAAGTGGTAACGAAACAGCTGAATACAGTGTTGAACTGAATGTACGCAACCCTAACCCGCCTACTACCAAAACGCTGGAAAAGGAACTAAAACCGGGAGAAACATGGAACACGCCTTATACCCCTGTAGGTATGTATGGCACCAATAAGGCTACTATGGAGGTATCGTCCATAACATCTCTCAACCTTGCTAAAAGGCTGGACTACCTGATAGAATACCCTTATGGCTGCGCCGAGCAAACCACTTCGGCAGGCTTCCCGCAATTGTATTTGGATCAGCTTACTGATCTTTCACAACGCCAAAAGGCTGATGCGGAACGTAATATCAGGTCGACCATTGCCAGGCTCACTAACTTCCAGGCACCGGGCGGTGGCATCAGCTATTGGCCCGATGGTGGCCCGGCCGATGAATGGTGCACTAATTATGCGGGTAACTTTATGCTGGCTGCGCAGGCAAAAGGCTATGCCCTGCCTGTAGGTTTTATAGATTCGTGGAAACGCTATCAGCACCAGCTAGCCGTGAACTGGACACCGGGTAAACGTAGCTATTATGATGAGGATTTGGTTCAGGCTTATCGCTTATACCTGCTGGCACTGGCGCGTACTCCCGAACTGGGCGCGATGAACCGCTTAAAGGAATTTGCTTACCTATCGCCGCAGGCGAAATGGCGCTTGGCAGCTGCATATAAATTGGCCGGTCAGCCTGAAACGGCGTTGCAGATGATCAAGAGTTTGCCGTTAACTATTCAGCCTTATGACCAGTTATATGGCACTTATGGCTCTGATCTGCGTGATGAGGCCATGATACTGGAAACCCTTACTCTGCTTGGTCAGCACCAAAAGGCGGCTGCCATGTTGCAAACCGTATCGGCACATTTGGCGCAGGACGATTGGTACAGCACACAAACCACAGCTTATGCCTTGCTGGCTGTTGCGCAATATTGCGGCCAGAATAAGAACGGCAACAAGCTGATCTTTAATTATGGCAATACGTCAGTTACTTCAAATTCATACCTGTGGCAAACTTCACTTTCGGCAAATGGCGGTAATGTGAGCATCAAAAACAAAGGCAACAATATTTTATACCTGAGGCTGATACAAAAAGGACAGCCTGCGCCGGGCGACGAGCCTGCAGGCGTAAATAACGAGGATGTATTAGGTATGCAGGTAAACTATATTACGCTAAAAGGGCAGCCGATAAACATCACCAGCCTGAAACAGGGAACCGATTTTGTGGCACAGGTTATAGTTAAAAACCCGGGACATAAAGGTGCTTATTTTAACATGGCATTAACGCAAATCTTCCCTTCGGGATGGGAAATACTGAACACCCGGATGTTGAATAATGATGAAGCCTTTAAATCGTCGCCATCCGATTATCAGGATATCCGTGATGACCGGGTAAATACTTATTTCGGTATTGAAGAGCGGCAGCAGGTTACCTATTATGTGATGCTGAATGCGGCTTACACCGGGCGTTATTACCTGCCGGCTACCTATTGCGGGGCTATGTATAATTCATCAATTAACGCGCTGCAAAAAGGCAAGTGGGTACAGGTTATAAAGTAGTAACAGATGTGTTTTTCGTATAAAAGGCCTGCATGGCTAACCCGCACAAGGCTGGTGCTGATCGCATCGGTATTGGCTTTGTTCGGGCTGTTTTGGTTTTGCTTGCCAGCGAAATTATTTAATAAACCTACCGCTTACGTCATCAACGACGACCAGGGAGGCTTATTAGGCGCAGCCATAGCTACCGATGGGCAATGGCGCTTCCCTTATGACAGCATAGTACCCGAAAAATTCAAAAAGTGTATCATCGCTTTTGAAGATAAGCGCTTTGAACACCATCCCGGTGTTGATTTCCTGGCATTTGGCAGGGCGATAAGGCAGAATATCAGATCTGGGCGAGTAAGCAGCGGTGGCAGCACCATTACTATGCAGGTAATAAGGTTGGCAACGCACCATAACCGAACATTCTTTAATAAACTACTGGAAATGTTCATGGCTTTGCGACTTGAACTCACTTATAATAAACAGGAAATTTTAGCCTTATACAGCAGCAACGCACCTTTTGGCAGCAACGTTGTAGGGCTTGATGCGGCATCATGGCGGTATTTCGGGCGCAGCCCCGAACAGTTATCATGGGGCGAGATGGCTGCGCTCGCCGTATTACCCAATTCGCCATCACTGGTGCATCCGGGAAAAAACAGGGCTACTCTGCTAAAAAAGAGGAATTCATTACTTGATAAACTCAATCGCCAAGGCATCATCGATAAAAACACTGCGGAACTCTCAAAACTAGAACCCGTGCCCGACAGGCCCGTCCCCTTACCTGTGCTTGCCCCACATTTATTGGAGCGTTTTAAACACGATTGCCAAACCGGTGTGCACACCGGCCCTACCCGTATCAACACCACCATAAAAGCTGGTTTGCAGCAACAGGTAAGTGATATTGCGGAGCGCCATCACCAGGTGTTAGCCGCCAATCATATCAATAACATTGCTGCTATTGTGCTGGATGTGGAAACAGGTTCAGCCTTAGCCTATGTGGGGAATATTTATCACCCTGAAGATACCACGCTGGAAAGTAATGTTGACGTGATCAGCGCACCGCGCAGTCCGGGTAGTACTTTAAAGCCTTTGCTGTACGCGGCTATGCTGCATGATGGGTTGTTGCTACCCAACAGCCTGATGCCCGATATCCCCACACAAATAGCGGGCTATCATCCTGAAAATTTCGACCTGAGTTATGATGGCGCGGTTCCTGCTTCAAGGGCATTGGCCCGCTCGCTGAATGTCCCCGCCGTAAAAATGCTCCAAAAATATAAGTACGACCGATTCTATGACCTGCTGAAAAAAGCAGGCATCACCACCCTTAAACAACCGGCCGATTATTACGGGCTGTCGCTGATATTAGGCGGTGGCGAAAATACACTGTGGGAACTTTCAGGCGCTTACGCGGATATGGCAAGAGTGCTGAACCACTCCGATAAGTATTTAGGTAAATATGATCCGGCTGATTATCATTCACCTGTGTACACACAAACACTACGGCCCAAACCGCATTTGGAAAATTCAGGCTTGTTGGATGCCGGATCAATCTATTATACCATGCAGGCTATGGAAGAAGTAATGCGCCCCGGCGAAGAAATGCTTTGGCGGCAATTTAGTTCCACCCAGCGCATTGCCTGGAAAACCGGTACCAGCTTTGGTTTCAGGGATGGCTGGGCAATAGGTATAACCCCGAAATATGTGGTGGGTGTTTGGGTTGGCAATACCAGCGGCGAAGGTCGTGCCGGGTTAACAGGTATCAATACCGCCGCCCCTGCCATGTTCGAGATCTTCAGACAATTGCCTGTAAACACCGATTGGTTTACTATGCCCCGCAACGGAATGGTAAAAATAAGCGTGTGCCGCCAAAGCGGTTATCGCGCGGGTGAATATTGTACGGATACCGATGAAATGTGGGTGCCAAAATCCGGCCTCCGATCGTCGGTTTGCCCTTATCATCAATTAGTACATCTGGATAAAACCGAACAATGGCAGGTAAACAGTGATTGTGTGCCACCCGATCAGATCGTAAATAAAACATGGTTCGTGTTGCCTCCTGCCATGGAATATTATTACAAGGCTAAAAATTACCAGTACCATAGTTTACCACCTTTCAGGGCCGATTGTGTTTCGGCTGATAAAGGCATGCCGATGGAACTCATCTATCCCAAAGATGGCGCGAAGATCTACATTCCGTTGGAAGCAGACGGTAAACGAGGGCGAATGATCTGCAACGCTGCACATCGGCAGTCGGGTACAAAGATCTTCTGGCACCTGGATGATCAGTACATCGGTGTCACCAAAGATTATCACCAGATTGCCTTAAACCCCGAACCTGGCATGCATACGCTAACCCTTGTTGATGGTGAGGGCAACACGCTGCAAACCAGGTTCGAGATTCTAGATAAGAATAAATAGAACAATATTGTCCGCCTATAAAAAAGGATCAATCGATTTAATAGTACCGTCGGGATTATGCTGCAATTCGGCAACCTTTACATTGCGCAGGTAGGTTTTGCCCGATAATTGGGTATCATGGTAAAATATGTACCATTTGCCTTTTATCTCAACAATTGAATGGTGGGTTGTCCAGCCCTCAACAGGTTTCATTAGTAAACCTTTATAAGTGAAAGGGCCAAGTGGACTGTCGCCTATCGCGTAGCAAAGCAAATGCGTATCACCGGTTGAGTAGCTGAAATAATATTTACCGTTGTATTTATGCATCCATGAGCCTTCAAAAAAGCGACGGGTACGGTCTTTGGTTAACAAGGGCTTGCCCAGGCTATCTAAAATAACAACATCCTTTACTTTGCCGTCAATATGCTTCATATCCGGTGTAAGCAATGCCACCTTGCAACTAATGGCTGGCGCATCCTCTTGTTTCGAGTCTGTTTTTGAGCCATCGGCTTCGTATTTTCCGGTAGTCCAGCGTTGCAATTGCCCGCCCCAGATCCCGCCGAAATACATATAGGTTTTGCCATCAGTATCAGTAAATACAGCAGGATCAATACTATAACTTCCGGCAATTGGTTCCGGTTCAGCCTTAAACGGACCGACCGGACTAGTCGACGTAGCTACCCCGATATGGAACACATCTTTTTTATCCTTTACCGGAAAATACAGATAGTAAGTACCATTTTTGTAAGCTGCATCAGGTGCCCAAAGCTGTCGGCCCGCCCATGGAATATCCTTTATATCGAGCGCCACTCCGTTATCAGTAACCTTGCCGCCAATGCTATCCATGGAGAGGATGTGATAATCGCGCATAGCAAAATGGTCGCCGTTGTCATTTTCGGGGATCCCTGTATTGATATCATGTGATGGATAAATATAAATTTTGCCGTTAAACACATGCGCCGATGGGTCGGCCGTGTAAATGGAACCGATCAGCGGTTGCGAAAGGTATTTCACTTTCTTACTTGTATCTGTTTTGCTGCTATCGGTATCAGCTGTTTTTTCCGCTGCCGATTTACAGGCATTCAACATCCCTGCAACTATAAAAAGTGTACAGGCAAATTTTGCTGTAATAAATTGTTTGCTCATTGGCGTTTATTTGGCTTAATGGTTAATTGGTTATGCTTATTGTATTAAAAAAACTGAAGCGTTTCTCAGTTACATATGCTCAATGCAATCGATTGCAATTTATAATTTTATATTATCATTAGCAATGCCAAACCAAATAATTAAATGATCTTTGTTGGAAGAATTACAGAATACAGCATCCGCCAGAAGCAAATTGAATACAAAAAGAAAAGTAATGATTGTAATAGTGAGACTATTCTAACGTAGCGATAGTCAGTTTGATGATATCATCAAAAACAGAAGGATCTGTAACTGATTTTGCAGTAACACGCATGCCCTTTACCGTGTTAAATATAAAACGCGATAATGCCCTCGCATCTCCTTCATTTTTTATCTCGCCACTCTCCTGCCCTTTTTTAATCACAAGATAAAAGGCATCCTCCATCTGCTGGTCGTTTTTGCATACCAGGTTATTTACTTCGGCATCATGAGGGGCAATTTCAACCTCGGCATTCACCATAAAACAGCCTTTCTGCTGTTTATCACTTAGCAGGTCAGTGGTGGCCAGTTCAAGCAATTTTTTTATAGTATCTATCGCCGATCCGGAATTTTCAATCATCTCCCTGATCTGAGCCGCACCGGTATTTTGATAGCTTTCCAGCGCTTTAAGAAACAAAGTATGCTTGTCAGTATAGGTATCATACAAACTCGAACGGCTTATACCCAGTCCATCCACAAGGTCCTGCATGGATGTGCCATTGTAGCCCTTATGCCAAAAAAGCTGTATCGCTTTGCTCAGCACTTCGTTCTCATCAAAATTTTTAGTTCTTGCCATAACCGGGAATAGCCTTGCTTGTGTAAGAAGCAAAGCTATTCATTTTTAATTATTTTCTGTTAAAACAGCGGGTATTACCTTACGCCACCGCTGGCCAATAATAATTCGCCGGTTAACCAACGTGAATCATCAGAAGCCAGGAATACAGCTACATCAGCAATATCATCAGGCTGACCGATGCGGCCCAGCGGAGTTGTTTTAACGATCTCAGTCTGAAAATCACTGCCAATGAAACCGGCAGTATGCGTGCCTTCAGTTTCAACCATACCTGGGTTAATAGAGTTCACACGTATTTTTTTACCGCCCAATTCTTTAGCCAATACGTGGGTAATAGCATCAACCGCGCCTTTAGTAGCGGTGTAGATCGAACTTCCCGGAGGCGCGATATTACTCACTGCCGAACCAATGTTAATGATACTGCCACCAGCCTCGTTAAAGTTTTTTACAGCACCCTGTGTGGTTAATAATAACCCTAATACGTTAGTGTTAAATTGGGTGTGAAAATCTTCCGCGTTTAATTCTTCAATAGCGCCAAATTTGTAAACGCCTGCATTGTTCACTAAAATATCTACCGCGCCAAAAGCGTTTTTAGTTTCCTCAAATAAACGGGTGATATCAGCCTCGCTTGATACATTACCTTGTACAGCAATAGCTTTACCGCCGGCAGCAGTAATTTCTTCAACCACTTTATCTGCACCGGCTTTTGCCGAAGCATAATTTATAACTACGCTTGCACCTGCTGCTGCTAAATGTTTTGCTATACCTGCACCAATACCTTTTGATGCACCTGTTATTACGGCTACTTTGTTTAATAACTTTTTCATGTTGTGTGTTAATTTTTCTATTTTTGGAATAATCGTTCCGCAAATGTAATGTCATTTTGGAATGATTGTTCCAATAAGAAATATTATTAGTTACGGATGACAATAAGGCTGATTATGCTTGCGTCCCGAATTATATTTAAAGGATGTGATTCGACTGTTAATATTTCCACAACTCAAAACAATTTGGAATATTATTGGTTATTTTGTTTTTATGGATATCCAGCCCGATCCCCCGCATATACCAAAAAATGTTTTGTCGTTAGCCGAGGAAAAGCAGGCGATGCTGGCTGCTATTGTAGCAACCTCCGATGATGCCATTATCAGTAAAACGCTGGATGGGATCATCACCACCTGGAACCATGCCGCAGAATACTTATTCGGGTATAGCGAAGCCGAAGTAGTGGGCCGCCATATTTCTATGATTATTCCCACCGAAAGATATGCGGAGGAAGATTATATCATGGGCCAGATCTCCAAAGGCAAAAGGATAGAGCATTTTGAAACCTTCCGGCTCAGGAAAGATGGCAAACTCATCCCCCTCTCTGTATCAGTTTCGCCCATAATTAATAAAAACGGCAAGGTTATCGGTGCCTCTAAAATTGCCCGCGATATGAGCGAAAGGCAAAGATCTGAAGAAAAAGATGGGATATTAGCCGCTATAATTGCTACATCTGACGATACAATTATCAGCAAAACGCTCGAAGGTATCATTACCAGCTGGAATCCCGCAGCCGAACGTATGTTTGGTTATACCGAAACTGAAGCTATCGGTCAACACATCTCCCTTATCATCCCGCTCGATCGTTATAAAGAAGAAACATATATTATTGGCCAGATAGCCGCAGGGAAAAAGATAGAGCATTTTGAAACCATACGCCAGCACAAAAACGGGCGGGAGATAGCCATCTCTGTATCCGTATCGCCGGTTACAGATGCAAAAGGAAATATCATCGGTGCATCAAAAATTGCCCGCGACATTAGCGCCCGCCTTGCTGCCGAAGAAGAAAATACACGCCTGTATCAGCAGATCAAAGCCCTTAACGAGAAAAAAGACGAGTTTATAGGCCTCGCAAGTCACGAGTTAAAAACCCCGCTCACCAGCATCAGCGGCTATTTGCAGATTATGGATCGTGTAATAACCGACAACCAGGCACGGTCTTTTTTAGCTAAAACCCGCCAGCAGGTAGGCAAACTAACCGCCTTAATAGGCGACCTGCTCGACGTATCAAAAATTGAAGCCGGTAAACTGCAACTGGCAGCAGAACTATTTGATATCCGCCAGTTAACTGCCGATACCATTGAAGTGATCCGTCTCAACAATCCCGCTCACGAAATTAACCTCAACGCAGCCCCGCATGAAATGATGGTTACGGGCGACCCGCACCGTGTTGAACAGGTGATCATTAACCTGCTCACCAACGCCATACGCTATGCGCCCAAAGTAAAACGGATAGAAGTAACCGTAACTCAAAACAGCCACAACGTACAGGTAGCCGTAAAGGATTTTGGAATAGGCATAGCACCTGAACAGTTAAGCCATATATTCTCAAGGTTTTACAGGGTTGATAACCTTACGCCAAGCATCTCTGGCCTGGGCATTGGTTTGTACCTCTCGCACGAGATCATTACCAGGCACAACGGGCGCATCTGGGCCGAAAGCGAAACCGGCAGAGGCTCTACCTTCTATTTTTCGTTACCCCTTTAACCCATCCGGGCAATGTCGCTTGCATATTCTTCACAGCGGACCGGAGTGATCATACAACTTTACCTACCCACTTACTATTCACCTGCTCACCATTCACTATTCCAACTCTATCCATACCGGGCAATGGTCGCTCGATTTTTCCCAACCACGAACATCCAGGTCGACCTTAGCGGCTTTTAACCTGCCTTGCAGCGCCGGGTTAAGCAAAAAATGATCAATCCGCAGGCCAGCGTTGCGCCCGTAAGCATTGCGGAAATAATCAAAGAAAGTATAAATAACCTCCGTAGGGTACAGCTTGCGTACAGCGTCCGTCCACCCTTGGTCGGTCAGGTTTTTAAAGGCGGCACGGGTTTCAGGCCTGAAAAGCGCGTCCTCAACCCAGCGTTCCGGCTTATATGCATCTATTTCGGTAAGCATCACATTATAATCACCGCAAAGCACTACCGGCAGGTCGCTGTTCACCAGCCCGGCGGCATGTTCCGTAAAGCGGCTGAACCAGTTCAGTTTATAATCAAACTTAGGGCCCGGCGCAGGGTTGCCGTTGGGTAAGTACAGGCAACCGATCACCACGCCGTTCACCAGGGCCTCAATATAACGGCTGTGCGTATCATCAGGGTCGCCCGGAAGGCCGCGTCTTAACTCCTTTATTTCGCTTCCGCGCGAAAGTATCGCCACGCCGTTCCAGCTTTTTTGCCCATGCCAAATAGCCTCATAACCCGCATCATTAATAGCCTGTAAGGGAAACTTCTCATCCGGTGCCTTCAACTCCTGCAAACAAACCACATCAGGCTTGCTCTCCTCCAGCCAGCGCAGCAGCACCGGCAATCTTCCGTTTATCCCGTTTACGTTATAAGTAGCTATTTTCATGGTTCGATTGTTTTGCGGATTTGAAACAATTATAGCTATAAAAACACAAAGCAACCAATCGCTGATCATTAAATAAGGGCGTTCCCCGCTGATAGAAGCAGGTCAGGCTTTCCATTCATACGCCTGCAGGCATTAAGCGCGAGGCCGGTATCCACTCCAATCCTTAACGCCAGCTTCACTTGTCCGTCGCCCAACTGGTTGAAGTTTAAAAACTTCGACCCCAAATAAAGCAAGAATCTTTCCAGCGTTTACATGAAGATTAAGATACCGCCTCCAATTGTAAGCGTTATAATCTGTATAAATAAATTAGAACGCCACGAGGTTACAAACGCATCGAAATCATCTCGGTACGCATCAAACATATCCAATTCCTCATCTTTTTGTAGCTTTTTCATCTTTCCCTTTTTTAAAAAATCAAAAAACTTCAATATGTCAATAGCTAATAATACATATTGAGGGTGAAATTTATAATGAGTCTTAAGATAAAATGAAAAGCATATAGTTAGGATACAACTTAGGAACAATAAACTTTTTTGTACTGGTAAAAATACTTTTAATGGATTAGACGGCTTTTGGTATACAAAGTTTCTACTTTCTGCCCACTTATTAAGTATAGTCTTAAGTTGGAATGAACTTACCATTATAGCCAAATATTCTGTGACTACGAAAAAAACAAATAACAGTATGTACGGTAAAATTGGCATCAAAAGATTTTGTAATTAATGTCTAATATGCAATTTATTAACCTTTCGCAATACTCTTTCATAATAAATTAATTAAAGTCTCCCATATCTCCTCACTGGTTGAAATTTAAAACTTCAACCTAAAATAAAGCAAGAACCTTTCTTGCTTTCACAAGCTGAAAGCTTTGTGAATTATAGGGTCTAAGTTACGCTGCGCTAAACTTAGACCAGAGGATGAACTATAAATTCATCTCATCCCCCTTGTCATTCTGAGCGATAGCGAAGAACCTATCCGCGTTCCTAAACGAAGGGATAATCATCCGTCTGTACAATAGATGCTTCGTATCGCAGCATGAAAGGAATATTTTGGTTACTTTCTTTTAACCATTAACTCCCAATATCTACTTTATAAATCCTAAATTTAGCCTCCATCACCCATAGATCTAAATAAATGAAGTTCAATAAAATAGTTAAGCACGCTGTAGTGTTTGGTACATTGGCGTACCTGATAGGGCGCATAAACCCGGCTGTGGCCCAGGTACCCATCCGCGATGCTCATACGCCCGGTTACCCCCCGGCTACGGAACTGCCTGATGGTACCATCCCTGCGCCCGGCGCTGATGGAAATTTTATCATCGGCCCTACGCATGGCCCTGCACCCGAGGCGATGGTACAAAGCGGCGTGCCGCAGGGTACCGTGTACCACTTTACCATCGACTCAAAAGACAGTAAGATTTATCCCGGCATTGCCCGCCAACCTAATACATTCGGCACGCCTGACGCTACAAATCCGGCTAAGCTGATCGTTACTACCAGCCACCCGGCGGCGTACACCCGGCAAGTGGCGGTGTATGTGCCTAAACAATATGTGGCGGGTACCACAGCACCCTTTATAATTGGTGCCGACGGGCCTGACAACCTGCTTTTTACCGTACTGGATAACCTGATTGCCGAAGGTAAAGTACCGCCGATGATAGCCATATCAATAGGTAACGGCAGTGGCGATGCCCAGGGCAGCGAGCGGGGCCTGGAATACGATACCATGAGCGGCTTGTACGCCGAATTTATTGAAAAGGAAATATTGCCGCTGGTTGAAAGCAAATGCCAGGTAAAGCTAACCAATGACCCCGACGGCCGGGCTACTATGGGTGGCAGTTCGGGCGGGTCGTGCGCGCTTATTATGGCGTGGTATCACCCCGAATGGTATCACCTTGTGCTCACCTACTCGGGCACGTATATTAACCAGCAATGGCCCTACAACCCTAAAACACCGCAAGGCGCATGGGGGTTTCATGCACACATCATCCCCCAAAGTCCTAAGAAACCGTTAAAGATATGGATGGAGGTTGGCGACAAGGACCTGTACAACCCCAACATAATGCGCGATGATATGCACGACTGGGTACTGGCAAACGAAAACATGGCGAAAGTACTTGCGGCTAAAGGTTACCCCTATCAGTTCATCTTCGCCCGTAATGCCGGTCATGTTGATTACAAGGTAAGGCAACAAACCCTGCCCGAAGCGCTGGAATGGCTCTGGAAAGATTACCACCCGAAAATTTCGCAATAATTGTAAATCATCTTTTTACAATGTGGATCCAAAAACTTTCCGGGTTTTACAACCAAGGCAATTAAACAGTTACCGCAATCTATATCTTTAGGAATGAATAACATAACACGTTACCTGAAAAAACTTTCTGTATCTATATCATTCACAATTATTGCTATTCACTCAATGGCGCAAGCAATCTCAACAGTTAAGCCTGCGAAAGACACAGTTGCTGATTGTGGCTGCCCCGCAATTAAATTTATTAATCCGGGGCTTAGGTTTTACAACGATTTGGGCAGCAGGATAAGCTATGAATCGCTAACTAAAGCAACTAAATGGAGAGTGAAAGGCGACAAAAAAGGATTTGATATGTTGTTTATCTCTAACGATCAATTTGGTGGGGAACCGGGGTATTTTTCAGATGATATTACATTAGTATCTCCCAGGGATCCCATAAAGATCATTCATCCTGATAATACCTTTACCCTTAACTTATCACCTTGTCCAAATGAGAATAATTATCGCCTGTTCCATTTATGGATCATTTATAAACATCCGATAGTGGCTGATATCAGGGACTTTGACATATCTAAATTTGACCATAGTACATTAGCGTACACGCATTTGCTCTTCAAATTTTCCAAAAAGCGCCCCGATCAAATGATCAGAATAGCATTTCAGGGACTAGCTGCCCGCCAGGATGGCCTTCAGCAAATGAACAAATCAATATTAGCTATTAATCAGGAATTCCGTGCCGGGATCCCATTAGTTAACGGCAAAAACTACAGAGATTCAACCGTTATTTTGGCTATACAGGATTCCTTAGTTTCAAAAAAACTGAGGCAGGAAAACGTGTTTACAACTGCTTTTGTGCTGTCTGCACCGGGCATACATCAGTTAACTTATAGTGAACAGGATAAACTGGAAACTCTTTTCCAACCCTATTGCCAGGAAAGTGCATTCGCAATATTTGAAAAATCGTACATAAACCCACATATGGATATATCGTTTGATGACGGGCGCGCTGTGGTTGAAATATCTTCAAAAATTATGCACTCCATCAAACCAGCATTAGTTAAAAACCAGCTATTTGACGAGGTTTGGATAACTTTTAATTCGGCCGCATATACAAATGAAAAAGGTATGCAATTTAGAATCACTAAAGCCTGTTTGCCTCCATCTGTAATAACAAATACTTCTATCGGGGTAGATTTTAGTTTGGCTGAACTCCTGACAGATTCAGTACAATTAAACGAAGCAATTAATTATATGGATTATCCGCAATTTAAGGCGCAGGCAAATAATAACGGTTCAAAAAAAGTTAAGGCTGCAAAACCAGATTTCGATAATTTGCTAAAGAATTTCACCGGATTATTTATTAAACAAGCCGACGTGAAATTACCCTACGGTAAAGAAACCTACCGGCTAAAATGCGCTGGATTGCTCATTAATAATAAAATAATTACAGGTAATATGATTATAAGATTTGCCCCAGAAAAATCAAATACCGTTTTGGTAGATACCGAACAAGGCACCACAAAGGCTTTTAATCCTACTGTACTCGTATCCATGTTAAAAAAATCGGGCTTAAATGATGTTTTTACCAGGGTTATAAATAATCAGCTGTTTATTTACTTTAAAAAAATTGCCGTATAATGCTTTTGCGCGTTGTTTGATCCGTCAGTATATTTCAACCACTTTTCCATTGTCGCACTTAATGTAAGTGTATTTGCACGGATAAATCACGTTTCCTTTCAGGTCCATTAAGCCCGTAAGGTTATTTTTGGTTACTTGCACAGATCCTTTTCCACAAATGGTATAACTATCATACTCCACCGGTATAACTATTTTACCCAACATATCTATCATGCCTATTTTTCTGCTGCTCTCCACAAAAAAAACATTTTGTGCAGATCCTTCAATGTAATCATAAACAGGTGCGGAAATATCCTGTCCATTTAAACTTTTCACACCGTATTTTCCATTCAGTCGTACAATAAATCCATCCCCGCTTCGATAGATGTTTTCATATTTAAATGGGATAATGACATTTTCTTTCCAACTCATTACTCCTGTTAATCCGTCTTTCTTTGCAACAAGCGCACTATCACCATAGTTACCCAAATTGTCATAATTACATGGAATAACCTGCTTTCCTGCCGCATCCACAACGCCCACCTTTTTTCCCAAAAGCACCTGGTAATATTTTTTGGTTGTGCCATAAACTGTATTAATTATCGAGATGTAATCATAACTCAAAGGGACGATCAATTTTCCTGAAACGTCGGCTACGCCATATAGTTTATTATTTCTAACCAAAAATAATCCCGGCTTTTGGTTTGATTGTAGTTGTTCTGCAAAATCAAATAAGAAAGGCAATATTTGCTTACCTTCCTGGTCAACAATTCCAAATTTCCCCCGATAGTAAGCAGTATAACATTGTGCGCCATTAAAATAATAAGGTGTTATGTTAGTATAATTTACAGGCAGTATAATTTTACCGTGCATATTCAACAAGCCCCGTAGCTGGCCTTGATTAACCAACAATCCCTTCCCATGATCTTGAATAAAATCATAAATACATGGCGCAATTTCTTCACCTGCATGATTTAATAACCCACACTTATTATTCACTTTCACCAAATACAACCCTGACCTCAGATTACCCAAATAATCGTACTTAAATGCGGTGCGTTCCTTTCCGTTAAAATCAATAAGTGCCCATTTGTTATCTACAGATGCCTGTATATTTTGTTCATAGTAACGCCCCTCCGAATTATAAAAACTTTCAAACTCGATCTGATCAAACTTTACCGGAGTAAGCAGCTTGAGTTGTTTGTTTACAAGGCCATATTTTCCGCCTTTTTTTACTGTAAAAAAGTTTTCGCCACCTGCCGGTTCAATTTCGTCATATTCAGTAGGCAGAAGAAGTTTCCCCTGATCATTTAAGATCCCCCATTTATCTTTTAATTGTACTACAAAGGCATTTTTTATGCGGATGTTACTAACATCGTCATACAAAGGGGGAATGATTTCCGTACCGGCAGAGTCGAGTAATCCCCATTTTCCGTTCCGGTAATACATTCGTCCATTCATTTTATCATAATGAATAAAGTCATGTTTTAATTCGCTGTACACCGTAAAACCTTTATGATCGCTCATATCCCATGAAGGGTAGGCAAACGCATACCCTCTTGTATATACCGTTCTTTGAATCCCTGCTGAATCAAAAACTGCGGTGCTTTGATTATCCCTATTTACCAGGTAACCGGTACCGAACCTTTGTATCTGGTTATTCTCTAACGGTATAAGCACGATGCCATGATTATCAACTACGCCATACCTTAACACATAGCGGTTTGTTGTATCTACCAAAAAAGCATTTTGCTGGATCTGACTTATTTCATCGTAAATACAGGGAACAAGCACCCGGTTGTTGAGAGAAATAACTCCCTTTTTTAAACCTTTTTTAACAATTACAAAATTATAAGGCGTTAGCATTGCACCATCATATATAGCCGGAACAAGTTCATTGCCCGTGCTATCAATTACGCCATATTTTTTATTGATCAACACTGGCGCAATTCCGTTATTAAAAATTCCTACATGGTCAAATCTGTCAGGAATTACCTCTTTCCCTTCTTCATTAATTGCTGTCCATTTTGCTCCTTTTTTTACACCCAGGTATTTTTTAAAATGGATGCCTTCCTCAAGAGTGAATGCTTGCCAATAGAATTTAGTGGGGCCTACATCGTTTCCTTCATAACCATATCTTTGTACCGGCGATACGGAATAATCTGAATATCGGTCAAAAGGTACAACTGTCCGGCTCTTCTTATCTATTATGCTAATAGTGTGCCCCTTTCCAAACCCAACCAATAAATACAATCCGTTTTCACATAATCTGATAACATAAGGACCAAAAGGAATTATTATTTTACCATACCTGTTAATAAGCCCCTGTTGCCCTATTGTATCAATAACTATGGCAATGTTGTTATTAAATCTACTGCAATTGATATAAAGAGGCTTGATTACAATTTTGCCGCCAGTATCTATAAACCCTACACGGTTTGCTTTGTATGCAAAGGGATGTTGCCCTTTTATCATAAAAGCGGCACGGCCATTCACAAATTGATCGATAATTAAACCTGTATCTTTTGCATAAAATTGCCTTGTATACGGGTTATAGTTCCCTTCCAGTTTCTTTTGCGCGTAACTATTTAACCCCAAAAATTGCACGAGTAAAAACGTGATAAGCACAGGGGACACATGACTAATAACACAGGAAGATTTCCTCATAATTCTTTTTTATGGCAGGATGCAGTTTGCTTCGCCATTCCATAATAATTTAAGAAAATATATGCAAATTATTCTACAATAGTTAAATTTCAATTTCAGTGTTAACCTTTTGAGTTGAAATCATATCTTATTCAGAAAGTTGTTATTAATTAAGTAAAGTATTTTCCCGGGACTTTTTAAATCTCAGGTTATATGATCACGCCCTCTCCTCTTCTGAGATTGACGGAGCACTGGCTTAGATCAAAGTCGTTCTATGGCGCTAAACACTTATTTACCAGCTTTTTTGGTAAATAAAATTACCAACTTCCTCCCGGTTTCAATATTTGCTACAAGCCAACAAGTTCTGCTAGTGTGAACATTTGTTCTATTTATAGTTACAAATGTAGGCTTTGATTCAATGCTGATGTAATTAACTTGGCGGCCATATTTAAACTTAATATATAATAAAACAGTTGGTAAAGCCAGTCGCATTAATTTATAACTTCAGCAAACCAGTTAGCGTCTTTTTTTATTAATTAATACCAATAATTACCTTATTCATTTTACAACAATAATGTCAACTCTAAAAGCAACATTTCGATTAACCATACTAGCCGTATTTATTTGCCTTACCGTAAAAGCCCAAACCGCTGCCGATAAAAGAACTATTGACATTGATGCCGGCCAGGTTAAAGGAACACTTGCGAAAAGTTTCAATTTGTGCGTAGGTGCCGGCCGGGCTAACGAAGGCTTGCGGGCAGACTGGCAAAGACAACTGCGGGTAGCCCATAACGAATGCGGTTTTAAGTATATCCGCTTTCATGGTTTACTGTCTGATGATATGGGCGTTTATTTCGAAGACAAAAATGGTAAGCCTATATACAACTGGCAATATATTGATGAATTGTTCGATTATTTGCAGGCTATTGGTATGAAGCCTTTTGTTGAACTTGGCTTTATGCCGGGTGCATTGGCAAGTGGTAATAAAACCATTTTTTGGTGGAGGGGAAACGTTACGCCGCCGAAGGATTACGACAAATGGAACGGCCTTATTAAGGCATTAGTTGAACATTGGACAGAACGCTATGGAGAAAAAGAAGTGGCCAGCTGGTACTTTGAGGTATGGAATGAACCTAATTTGAAAGACGGTTTTTTTACAGGTACACAGCAAGATTATTTTAAGCTTTATAAAGAAACAGCTACAGCTATTAAAAGTGTGTCGGCCAATTACCGGGTGGGTGGCCCGGCTACTGCAGGCAATGCCTGGATACCGGAAATGATAGCTTACTGTGTACAACAAAAAGCACCTGTCGATTTTATCAGCACGCATGATTATGGAGTAACGCAAGGCTTTCTGGATGCTACCGGTAATGGTGGAACAGTACTAAGTAAGGACAGGAACCATGTTTCGGATGATATGCGGCGTTCAAAAAAGCAAATAGAGCAATCTGCTTTACCCAATTTGCAATTGCATTATACTGAATGGAGCGCATCTTATACGCCTGTAGACCCTATCCACGACAGCTATCACGAAGCCGCCTATATTTTAAATACGGTTAAATGGGCTGCCCCGGATGTAAATTCGATGTCGTACTGGACATTTACAGATATTTTTGAAGAAGCCGGGCCAAGAACCACTCCTTTTCATGGCGGGTTTGGCTTGATGAACTACCAGGACATTAAGAAACCGGCCTATTATGCCTTTAAATATTTAAATGAACTGGGCGATACAGAACTCCGCTGCGCGGATTCAAGCGCTATGGTTTGTAAGGATGGAAAAGGTAATGTACAGGCATTGGTATGGAACTTTACCATTGATCACCCGGGAGATAGCATAAACAACCAGGTATTTTACAAAAGGGATTTGCCTGCCAAGTCTTTACCGCCTGCTCAATTTAAACTCCGTGGGCTAAAACCGGGTAAATATACCGTCAGCATTTATAAAACCGGGTACCATGCAAACGATCCCTATTCAGCATATTTCGAGATGGGATCGCCCTCACAACTTACCATAGCACAGGTAAAAACGCTTAAACAACAGGATACAGATAATGCTATTGAACAAAATACTATAAACATTGGTGCATCGGGAGTTCTTGAAAAGCAACTAAACATCCGGCAAAATGATGTGTTTTTAATTAAAATAAACCGGGTGAATTAATTGGAGCAATGCATTCCACTGATCTTATTATCATCATGAAATATGAATAACATAAAAAATATCGTTATTACGGGTGCGCTGCTTTTGGTGGCATCTTTAGCTAAAGCACAACATCAAACACAAAACAGTTTAAAGGGGGCAGCCTATTATTTAAACCCGATTTTTGCCGGTGATTATGCTGATCCCAGCATTATGCGCGATGGTGATGATTATTACATCGTGCATTCATCTTTCGAATATTATCCGGGCCTGTTGATCTGGCATTCTAAAGACCTGATCAACTGGACGCCCGTTACGCATGCATTACATAAATATGTGGGCTCTGTGTGGGCTCCCAGCCTGGTAAAGTACAAGAATAAATACTATATCTATTTCCCGGCTGGTACTACCAATTACGTGGTTACCATGGAGTGATCCGGTAGACCTGAAGATAGGGTTCATTGACCCCGGCCATTTTACCGATGCTGCAGGCAAACGCTATCTTTATTTCAGCAACGGCGGTTATGTGCCTTTGGCAGACGATGGGCTTTCCATAATAGGTGAGATCAAATCTGTTTATGATGGTTGGAAAATACCGCAGGAATGGTCTATTGAGTGTTTTTGTATGGAAGGGCCTAAAATGGTTAAGCGGGGCGATTATTATTACCTCACCGTAGCTGAAGGAGGTACAGCCGGACCTGCTACAAGCCATATGGTGATTTCTGCACGTTCCAAGTCACCGTTTGGGCCCTGGGAAAATTCGCCTTATAATCCGATCGTCCGCACAAAAAATAATGCAGAACAATGGTGGTCGAAAGGCCATGGCACTCCGTTTGAAGGGCCAAATGGCAAATGGTGGATTGTTTTTCATGGCTATGAGAACGGCTATTATAACATGGGCCGCCAAACCCTGCTTGAACCAATTGAATGGACAAAAGATAACTGGTATAAAATACCCGACGGTATCAAAACTGACGCACCCATATTAAAACCTGTTAAGCGCATTTCGCAGGACAATTTTTCCCTGAATGATGATTTTGGCGGTAGTGATTTAAAATCGCAATGGCAATTCTTTCAAGAATACGACACAACCAGATTTCACCTGTCTGACCATAGCTTAATCCTGAAAGGTAAAGGAAGTTCGGTAGGTAACTGTGCACCTTTACTTTGTATTCCCGCAAATCATTCCTACACCGCGCAGGTAGAATTATTTATTGATGGCGATGCTACCGGTGGAATAGTGCTATTTTACGACAACAAGTACTATTCGGGCATACTTGCAGATAAGGAAAATATGTTGGCCAATCTTCGGGGCTGGCAGTTCCCGACCGAAAAATCAGCTATAAAAAGACACGTGTTTTTACGGTTGAAGAAAAATGAAAACACCGTGGATATGTATTATAGTACCAACGGACAAACATGGAACAAAATAGAAAACTCAGTCGAAGTTTCCGGTTATAATCATAATGTGCTCAGCGGCTTTCTAAGTTTACGCATTGGCTTGTGTGCAATGGGTAACGGAACTGTTAAATTTAAGAATTTCGTGTATAAGGCTCTGTAATAAGTTACAGTATGTATGTAACATATGTAGGAGCCAAGGATAATCTTTTGCGCTATAACAACGCTGTGTCTCTTTGTGAAAATCTCAGTGCTCTTCGTGATAAAACTAACCACAAAGAGCACTGTTAACGCTTAAGGTTTCTTATCGGTTCCTCCTGATCTATTCGTATTTATATACCGTACATTTTTCAATACCCGCTTGCCATGCTGAAAAACGCCATGCGCGGCCCTGGTCGTTCTCGTCGCCATTTAAGCGCCTGCCTGCAATCCAGTTGCCATCCTTAAAAACACCTTCATCTATATTTGCAACGCCAATAATTGTTTTACTGCTTTTTATTATTGGATAAAACCGTACTCTAAATCCGCTGCCTGCGCCAATAAACTTATTATCGCCATCTGTCATTACTACTCCGTACCCTAATTTTGATTTATGACCAAATAGTTCATCCAGTGATATCTCCAGTTGATAGCCTCCCATTTGGCAGGTAACAACAGGATTTTTTTCATCAATTACAAAGCCTGTAACTTCGTGTTTAAGCTGTTTCTCTAAAATAAGCGGGCTCAGTTGTTCCAAAATAGAATAGCTGGCAGTAAAGCCAGATTTTTCAGCATCCTTCATATGATCTATCCCAAATGGTGAAACCCCAATTGCATTATATTTACCTACGGCGATGAAGATATTACGCGCGCCATCATCACTGCTGTTCATTTCGGGGATAAAAAGCGGGTTGTTATGTTGTGTGAATTTCTGACAGCGCACATCATATTCAGATACGTACAGATCAGGAGCGAAAATATCTATGGCTGTAGTTCCAGCCTTCCATATATCCATTACACGTGCCAGGGGGCCTCCGCTTGGATAATCACCGGGTTTAGGGTCTGTCCCCTGATCGAGCCAGGCATTGGCATACATAGGGATAGGGTATTCCTTTTTACCGGCTCCGGCTACTTTATTTACGTAACCGGCATAGTTCCAGGCCATAAATAACTCATCGCAATTTACACCTTTGCCAAAAATGGTTTTCCAGTTGCCTGATGTTTTAAACCCGCCTTGTTCCCATTGCTTTTTAACTTCGGGCACCAAATTCTCTTTATTCTTTACCAGGTAATTGATCAGTTCTTTTGGCACGGATGCATTAAATGCAGCATTTGCCGCATCTGATCGATCGCGCGAATCGCCCAGAATACCTACTTCATTTTCTACCTGCATCATCAATACCGTATGAACTGTCCCATCAAATTCGCGGATGTGCTTCATGAGTGTAGCAAAGGCTTTGGAATCAGCCTGCCAGTTAGCATCCGTTAGCGTAGATAAAACTTCCTGGGTTTGGCCGTTTTGTATTTTTACACGCGGATACTTTTTGTAATTCTCCTTTATCCATAATGGTGCATAGCTCGACATGCCATTCTTCCAACTGGCCAGCCATAGAAAAACCAGGTGCATATTATTTTGCCGGGCGTTAATTATCAGGCTATCAACCAGGGTAAAATCAAACGCGCCCTCTTTGGGCTCAATCAGATCCCATGATAACGGGGTAAGAACCGTATTAAAATTTAACGCTTTTACCTGCTTCCATATAGGCTGCATATAAGCTAAGCTTGATGATGTTGAATTATTTAATTCGCCCCCAAGTATCAGGAATGGCTTTTTATCTACATAAAGCTGAGTAATATCTCCCGTTTTTACCAGTTGTGGCATACCGCTGTTGTTTTGGGCGGCGCAAAACCGCGTGCTTAATATAAATGTGAATATTGATAGTAAAAATATTTTCTGATTGTGCATCATACGTTCATTGGGTTATTGATAAGCTATATTTATTGGTAAAACGGCCGTTAATTCAAATCATTTATACTTAAAAAGCTAACATTGCTTTTTGTAAGTATTTTGTTTGATTTAAAGGTTACTATCTTCTCTTCACCCGGAACTAAGTCAAAATAATTATCAGAGAAAATAATGGAATCATCATCAACCGAAACACGCAGATCTTTTAGCAAATTTGAGGCATTCAGTTTGAGTATATAGGTGTCTCCTGTTTTTGTTAGCGTATATTTTATGCCGGGCTTGGTTAAGGCAAGATCTTTGGGGTGTTCAAAGTAAAAATTGTTTTGTGATAGTTCCCTGCCCTGTTGCAACAAGCGCACATTCAATACTGCATTTTTACGGTCTGCTCCCCTTAACAGATCACTTAGCGCTGCGCTGTAAAAGCTACCACTGCTATTGGCAGGGATCAGCGATGGAATATTCTTCTCACTTAAAACCTTCCCGTTAAGATCCATCAACCGTACCTGTAGCTGGCCATTAATAGCCTTTAAACTATCAGATATTACATATACATTTAAGGTATCGTTCTTTACTTCCGGAGAAACCAGCACTTTTGCAAAACCGCGTTTGGCTTCGTATTGCAGGGCCTTCCAATGCCCGTAATAATCCATACTTGCCCACGAGGCTACCGGCCAGCAATCATCCAACTGCCAGTATAATGACCCCATACAGAAAGGCTTGGCCCTCCTATGCGCTTCAATGGCTAATTTTATACCCTCAGCCTGCAAAACCTGGCCCGTATATAAAAAATCAGGGAAAGCAGCTGGCACCTTATACCACTTTTTCATGTAAGTAAGAATAGCGCCATTACCTGTGTATGATTTTTGGTGCGACTTCATTACATCCGAATAAATATCATAATCAGCAGGCAGGGCAAACGTTTTTACCGTTTCTATATTGGGGAATGATTGAAAGCCATATTCCGTCATAAACGGGCCCACATTATCCAAGTAAACCTCCATTGGTTTATCTCCTGCTGCCACGTTCCAGTAATAATGTACATCGCCTGTTGTCCGGCTATCATGGTTATACAACGAGTAATTACTGGCCTGCGGCGATGTTGACCAATAAAACCTGTCATCATCATAAGCTTTTACTACAGCCGGTAACAATTGGTGAAATACATCCTTATAAGCATTTATAATAGTGATGGAATCGTGGCTATTCCTGAATGCCCCTTTGGCAGTTCCCCAAAAGTTTGATCCCATATAGGCTGCCACCTCGTTGTTACCACAATACAATGCTATTGAAGGATGATTACGCAGGCGCTTTACATTTTGTACGGCCTCTTCATAAATATTTTGTTTAAAGTCTTCCATTGGCGGCACCATGGCGCAGGCAAACATAAAATCCTGGTATACGAGTATGCCGTTTTCATCGCACAGATCATAAAACAGATCATTTTCGTAAATACCTCCGCCCCAAACGCGCAGCATATTCATGTTGCTGAGTACAGCGGTATTAATTACATGCTCGTACCGCTCTTTGGTAACACGCGGCAAAAAATTATCCTGGGGGATGTAGTTGGCACCCTTCATAAATATTTTCACCCCATTCACCAAAAAGTAAAAACCATTACCTCTTTCGTTTGATTCCTGAACAAGTTCAACAGTACGCATGCCGTGTTTCACTTGTTTTTCGGCTATTACCTTTTGGCCTTCTTTTAAAACAACCTTAAAATTGTACAATTTGTGTGCACCATACCCATTGGGCCACCACAATTGGGGGTGGGCTAAATTAAAGCTGCAAACCAAATTGGTTTTACCGGTATCCAGGTGTACGTTTTTTGAATATAGCGGCACCGGGCTGCCATCTGCAAAAACTTCCAGGTGCTTCACGCCTGCTGTAAGGCTCTCAACTTCTAATATGGCTTGTAGCGATGCTTGTTCTGGCGTTAACTGCTTTTGTTTGATGAAAAGATCGTTAATGGCAACACCATTCATGGCTTGCAGGTAAACAGGGCGCCATATGCCCGAGGTAACAAATCGCGGGCCCCAATCCCAGCCGTAATGATAGCCAGCCTTACGTGTAAAAACGCTCACCTTGGGCGAAACCTGGTCATTATCACTGGCCGGCACCCTGAAAGGTAAGCTATTATACAAGGCTTCGCCTGTTTTAATGGGCGAATGGAAATACACCATCAACGTATTATCACCGTTTTTAAGCTGTGGCTTTACATCGGTTTTCCATGTTCTGAACATGTTATCGGCCACTAATACCTTCGTGCCGTTCACATATACATCGGCATAAGTATCCAGCCCTTCAAAAACAAGGTATAACCTATCACTTTTCAGCAGCACCTCATCTACTTTGAATGATGTTTTATATTGCCAGTCTTCACGGCCTACCCATTGCAGGTCCTTTTCATTTGTACGGTAATAAGGGTCGGCAATCTGCTTGTTATTCAGCAGATCGGTATGTATGGTACCGGGTATAGTGGCATTGCTCCATGTACTATCCCCAACTTTACGGAATTGCCAATCACCGGTCAATTTTAAAACCTGCTGCGCCCAAACAGCATTATACAGGCATGACGCTAAAAGCGTCAAAAAAAGTAATTTTTTGAATCTGAAGATCATATTTAAAAGAGTATGAATTTTGATCTGCGGCATTGTCAATTTTATATTGCCATTTATAACAGAAGGTTAAAGCAGGCATACAAAAAACAAAACACGCACGTGAAATTTGGTATTATTTGGTACAAGTGATTTAGGCTGTAAACTTATGGCTAACTGTTTTTGAAAAATGCCATAAAAGTTAATTTTTGTATAATAAATGTTAATAGTCATATAAATAGCCGAGGGAACCTGACTTATTACCTAAAGCGAAATAGCCCTCGCCATTAACATTAGTGCTATAAAAGTTATCAAACCAGTTAACAGAAATAATATAGTTGCTTTAACTTTCCATAATTATTAAACCTGATATCTTAATATATCAATCCTTAGTTAATAGATAAACCTGATGAATAAAAAAAACCTGACGTTCTTATGTCTGACATTTACTGTATTTACATCGTTCGCCCAATCCTCCAAACAAAACCAGCTAAAATCTCCCGACGGGCAGATCAGCTTAACTGTAACAAATCAGAATGGCATAAGCTGGTCGGTTAATAGCGGCAATACCGAAATTATTACCCCGTCTGAAATTTCAATTACTTTATTGGATGGAACGGTGCTTGGTAAAAACCCCAAAATTGTAAGCGCTAAAACACTTACAGTAAACAAGATCATTAATACCCCAATTTATAAAAAGAACCAGGTGCAGGATAATTACAACCAGCTTACCTTAAATTTTAAGGGTAATTACGGTGTGATTTTCAGGGCTTATAACGATGGTGTGGCTTATCGTTTTTTCACTATGCGAAAGGATAGTATGACGATCATTAATGAAGAAGCCTCCTTTAATTTTAAGCAGGATGACAAGGCATTCCTTCCTTTTGTAAACGACTACCGCAATCACGACAAGTTTACTACCTCTTTTGAGGCACACTATGGTAATATGAACCTATCTGCGCTAACACCGGATTCGCTGGCATTTTTACCCGTTTTGGTAGATGTGGGTGAGCAGAAAAAAGCAGTGATACTAGAGGCCGACCTGCAGGATTACCCCGGAATGTATTTAACATCGGGCGGGCGACAAGGGCTGCTGGGTACATTTGCAAAATACCCGACTGAAGAAACTACCGGTGGTTATCACAATATTAATTATGTAGTAAACAACCGTGCAAACTATATAGCAAAAACGGCTGGCACACGCAGCTTCCCATGGCGCGTGGTGGTTATTAGCAATGATGATAAACAACTGGCTGATAATGATATGATGCAAAGACTGGCAGAACCGTCGAGGTTAAAGGATGCTTCATGGATCAAACCCGGCAAGGTGGCCTGGGACTGGTGGAACGACTGGAACCTGTCGCATGTTGACTTTAAAGCCGGTATTAATATTCCTACTTACAAATACTATATTGATTTCGCCTCGGCAAACAAAATTGAATATGTAATTCTGGATGAAGGGTGGTCGGCAGAAAACGACCTGAGCGATTTTAAAATTGATGTACAGCAACTTGTTGATTATGCCCGGCAAAAAAATGTAGGGATTATCCTATGGTCGAGTTGGTATGCTTTACATAATAATATTGATGGCCTATTCGCCAAATTCTCAAAAATGGGCGTAAAAGGTTTTAAAATTGATTTTATTGACCGCGATGATCAAAAAATGGTAAAATCATTATACCAAATAGCTCAAAAAGCTGCCGACAATCATTTACTTGTTGACTATCATGGTATGTATAAACCCAGCGGTTTGCAACGCACTTATCCAAACGTAGTCAATTTTGAAGGCGTTAAAGGGCTGGAAAATATGAAATGGGGAACTACAGATCAGCCGGTTTATGATGTAACTATCCCTTTTATCCGCATGGTTTCCGGACCTATGGATTATACGCCGGGAGGCATGCGTAATGCAACTAAAGACAGCTATCGCCCGGTGAACTCCAACCCGATGACACAGGGAACCCGGTGCCACCAGTTGGCTATGTACACTATATTTGAGGCACCATTGCAAATGCTTGCTGATAACCCAACCATATACCAGCGCGAGCAGGAATGTACAGATTATATAGCCGCTGTGCCTACAACTTTTGATGAAACTAAGGCCTTAAACGGAAAAGTGGGTGAATATGTAAGTATAGCGCGCCGTAAAGGCACAACCTGGTATGCAGGTGCCATGACAAATTGGGACCAAAGAAATTTAACTATTGACCTGTCATTTTTAGGAGATGGCAGTTACCGCGCTACATTTTTTGAAGATGGAATAAATGCCAATAAAGATGCCACCGATTATAAAAAAACGGTAACAACTGTAACTGCAAACGATAAATTAAGTATCAGCCTTGCATCGGGCGGCGGCTGGGCTGCAAGGTTCGAAAAGATTAAATAACCATATCCGGAGCATCCATAAGTAGAATATCAAAATTTGAATCAATATTGCCAGTCTTTTGCTTCAGCAAAGGGCTGGCACTTTTTAAAATGCTATCATAAAACTAACAGGTGGAATAGCTTATCTGTTAGTTTTTCTATTTAACAAGATATATTTAGTTGGTGAAATTTTAAAGTGGCGACTAAAAGAGGTGGAAAAATACGCGATAGAACTAAAGCCCACCTGGTAAGCAATTTCCGAAATATTGCTATCCGTATTGGTTAACAATTCTTCCGCCTTTTTAAGGCGCGTTACACGTACAAAATCCTTGACCGAAAGCCCGGTAGCAATTTTTATTTTACGATAAATTTGAGCGCGGCTCATGCCTATGGCCCTGGCAAAATCATTAGCTTCGAAAGCCGGGTTACCAATATTCTGCTCAACTATGTTATAAGCCTTTCTTAAAAACAATTCGTTATTATTTACTGTCCCCCGATTACCAGGCGATTGGTAATGCTTGTCTGAAGATATATTTAGTAACTGATGCCTTATTTTTATCAGGTTTCCTACCCTCGCTCTCAAAATATCAAAATTAAAGGGCTTTATTACGTAGTCATCAGCACCATGTTCAAGCCCGTTAAGCAATCCTCCCTCTTCAACATTACCTGTTATTAAAATTATGGGGATGTGCCTTGTGCGTAAATTCTCCTTTAATAGTTTACATAATTTTAAGCCGTTAATACCGGGCATTTGTATATCGCTAATAACCAAATCTGGTAAAATATCCATCGTTTTATTTAGGCCGATGATGCCATTTGCTGAATCGATAATACTATAATCATCTTTTAATTCATATTTTATCATCATTCGCATATCGTCATCATCATCAATAATATGCACTAAACGCTTAGCATTGCTAAAAGACATTTCAGGGGAAAAACTATCCATTATAATTTTTGCATTTATTTAAGCACGTATAATCCTGCAGTTTTTTCATAAATGCTGATAACAACATTCAATTGCAGAAGATATTTCTTATTTACGGGTAATGGTTATAATAATTGGTACGGGTTCGGCTATATATAGAACACAACCAGATACAACATGGACTAGTTGAGTGAAATTTATTTTCCTTTAAGCAAATATTACGTATAAAATTTTACCAATTGCTACCTTATAGTTAAACTTGAGCAACCAATTAACACCATTGAAAATAATAACAGCGGTTGGCATACTTATATGCCTTAGTATTTACGGTTGTAAAAAAGAAAATAATACTTCGGCAGAAGACATTCATGCAGCAATGCTTGCCGATGTTAACGCATTAAGAAGTACCGGTTGCACCTGCGGCACAACCTATATGCCACCCGTACCCCCGGTTAAGTGGAACAATATACTTGCAACCGCCGCCGCCGGACATGCAAAAGACATGTACGTTAATAATTATTTCAGTCATATAGCACCCAACGGTTCATCGCCCATACAGAGAGCGCAAGACGATGGGTATACCGGCATGTATATGGGTGAAAACATTGCTACAGGTTATAATACTGTTGCACAGGTGATGGATGCCTGGGAAAAAAGCGAGGATCATTGTAAGGCAATGATGGATAGCACTTATGTTGATTTTGGCGCTGCAAGGTATAACAGCATTTGGGTACAGGAATTTGGCAGATAGCCCTGTATATCGATCCCTTAAAATTGAGTACAAGTTATATTTATTAACCGAATGAGAAACTAGCGCAAACTTATGAGCAACCTGTGAAAACTTCTGAATAATTATGGGCTTAGATTTGGGCAACCAATTACAAACCAAAAAAATTATGAGGAAAGTATTTCTATTATCAATTGTGGCGCTGGCTATAACGTCGTGCCAGAAAGACGCTAAACCACCCACACCCGCTTTAACCGATGCTAAGGTAGAAGCAAACTGGTCATCAACTGCACAATACGCCACCTGGAATGCCGGAAACGGCTACACTATTGAAAACGACATTTGGGGGAGCGGCGCTGGCCCGCAAACTGTTTGGGCAAACACCTACAGCAACTGGGGCGTATGGTCTAACCAGCCAAATACCAATGGCGTTAAATCTTATCCAAACGATGATTATGGTGTTAATAAAACATTTAGTTCGTTAAACACCGTTAGCAGTAGTTTTAATGTTACTGTACCCGGCAGCGGCACGTTTGAAAGCACTTATGACATTTGGTGCAGTAATTATGCCTACGAAATTATGATTTGGGAAAACTGGCGCGGGGGCGCGAAACCAATAGCTGCCAGTTACGATGCGAACGGTAACGCGGTTGCCAGCTATACCAACGTACAACCAACCTCCGGAGGGCCCACCTATACCGTTTATAAAGGTTCAAACGGATCAAATGTAGTTTACTCCTTTTTAAACAACAGCCAAACAACATCGGGCACCGTTAATATTAAGGATATACTGAATTACATACAAGGAAAAAAGAACACAAACGGCTGGGGGGCTGGCTTTAGCACGCTGGACAAGGTACAGTTCGGCTTCGAGATCACTTCATCAAGCGGTGGGCTAAATTTCCAGGCTAACAGCTATTCTGCAACCGTAAACTAATCATCCTTATCAGCCGGTGAAGCACTAATCTAATGCCTCCTTAACGATTTTTAATATTATGCCTGACAATGCACCGGCAACGTAGCTAACCAAATATTTTTTAATTATAAACTTTAAAAAAATGAAACAAACTATAAATAATAAATTTTCAAAACTATTTTTTATCGCTCTATCGTTGACGTTCTTTTTTGATTCCTGTCAAAAAGATTCTTCAGCTAAGACATCGGGAACCACTCAGCAAGACGCTACTATATCGTCCTCAAAACCAAAGGGCTCAACTTTGGCGGGCCTGTCGGGAGGTTTCAGCGACGGGGTTGATTTACAGCCATCCTACTATAACGGAGGTAACCCAAACTTCGCATGGTCATTAATGAAACAACAAGGTAATATCAAAACCTTACGTATAGAAATAGATCCCAGCCGTGTAAGCACCTCACAGGCTGCCGGCTGGATAAGCCAGGCCAGGGCAAACGGTTATACCAGCCTGATATGCACCTTTCATGAATATGGCGGGTCGAGCAACGCGAGCGACCTGGTAACAGCCGCAACGTGGTGGAAAAACAATTATAAAGCACTGGGCGGAAACTTCACCATTAACCTTTGTAACGAGTGGGGATCGGGAACCATGACCTCCAATGCGTTTGCCGCTGCATATAACCAGGCCATCCCTATTGTACGACAAGTTTATAGCGGCCCTATTATAATTGACTGTGCGGGATATGGGCACGATGTAGTGATTACCAAGGATGCCGTACTTGGCACCAACGGAACTAAAATAAATGATGGTAACATAGTGCTATCCAACCATATTTACCCTAATGGCTATGTTAACAGCCTGAACCGTACCGCACAAGAGTCTGATCTTGATTATATGTCGGCCACAGGCAAACCTTGTATAATCGGCGAATTTGGTTATGCCCCTTCAGGCAGCTGCTATTGGCAGCAAATGGTTCAATACGCAAAAAGCAAGGGATGGGCAGTGCTAGCCTGGTCATGGAACGGCGATGGAACAGGTATGAACCTGGTATCACCAGCCTGGAGTGATAATCCATCTGCTACCTCATTTACATTAAGTTCTTACTTCTCACAAGCTTATCCATTCTTATAAAGGATTAATTAGCCAGGCAGATAATTTAAACGTTAAAAGGAACAATGATCAACCCATTGTTCCTTTTTAAGCTAACTTGTGTTACAGTCGCAGAATTTGTCTGTATCATATTTTGAGAGGTTTTTATTCTACACAAAAATTCCGGTTAAAGATAAATTGCCTTTGTACGTTACTACTAAAACTTATACGTTTCACGAAAGCAGTAGGCTAACCAATAAAAACAACTCCCAACGAAAAAGCGCTTTCTGATAATGAAGAATCACTTCTGCGCTTAACTGAAGCTTAATAACCGACCGGAACTCTTTTTCGTGAAAGCACTGCAAAAGCATTAAAACAAAGAAGCCTTTAAATCATAGATTTAAAGGCTTCTTGATACTGGTTGGTATAGCTTAAGTCGGGATGGCGGGATGATGCCACAACCATTTAAATTTATAATAATCTATAAGTTACATCAAAAAAAGCATGAACAGGCTTTCAATTGGGCACATTTAATGTGCTTTTGTTATCCCAATGTTATTCAGTTGTAATAAATAACTTCTTGCCCTTGCGCAGTTCCGCATCATTAATAAAATAGCCGTTAATTTTGCGGCCATCATAAGTAATTTGGCTGATCTTTTTTCCGGAATTAGTTTTAATGATCGTGAAACCCTTGTCGGTCCCTCCAAACTTAAAATCGACCCTATCAAAAAGAGGTACGGAAATGATATATTTCGGATCGGCGGGAGAAAATGGATAAAACCCCATAGCGTTAAAAACATACCATGACGACATTTCGCCCGCATCATCCATTCCGGCATAGGCCAGTTTTTCTTTTCCCATGCCATAAAAGTGGTTCATAATGCTATCCAGTATAACTTGCGATTTTTCCTGTTTATTTACAAAGTAGTACATGAACGGAGCGCTGTGGTCGGGTTGGTTACCCTGGCAATACTGGCCGATAAACCCTGTCAGATTATATGCCTCAATGCCATCCCACGGAATGGAAAAAAAGTCGTCCAGCTTTTTTTCAAAAGCAGCCTTGCCAGGATAAAGTGCAACTAAACCGTTAGGATCCTGCGGGGCAAAAAATGAGGATTGCCATGCATTGGCCTCGCGGTACATGTATTCGTAATATGGGTACTCGGGATCAAAGTTTTTTACCCAATCGCCGTTGGCCAGCCTACCCCGCATAAATCCGGTTGAAGGATCAAACACATTTTTATAATTACCAGTCTTGCTCATCAGCATTTTATAATTACCCGTATCGCCTAGTTGTTTTGCCAATAAGGCCAGGGCGTAATCATCATAGGCATACTCTAATGTTTTTGTAACTGCCGCTTTTGTAACTGTTTCTGTAACCGGCTTTTCTACTTCCAGCTCTGCTATATAACCTTTAGTATTAAACTCGGTGATATAAGGCCTCGTACCTCCCTCAACAGTAGCATTTCTTAACAACAGGTTATAGGCACTTTTTACATCATAATCTTTTAAGCCCCTCAAATACGATCCTGCAATAAACGCGGCAGCATGGTCGCCATGAAAAAATGTAGGCATAAATCCTGTTTTTTCACCTTTATCTATCAGCGATTTTATTACATCGTTGGTTACTTTAGGCGAAAGCATACCAAGTAAAATAAGCTTATTACGATAATCATCCCATAAAGACGGCTCGGTATAATAATTAAACCCTTTATTTACAACCTTGCCACTCTGATCACTAAAATCGCCATTAATATCACTCCGCAAAGCGGGCCAAAGGAAAGAACGGTACAGGCAGGAATAAAATAATCCTTTTTGCCGTTCGGTGCCGCCCGATACTATAATTTTTGACAGTAATTTCTCCCAGGTAGCCGTGGCCTCGTTCCTTACCTGGTTAAAGCTTTTGCCCAACATCTCCTTTTCCAGGTTTTCTTTAGCATTTTTAATGCTAACAAATGAAAAACCGATCCGGAGTTCAAGCGGTTGATCACCATCTGCAAAATTAACAACCGGCACTATCTTCACATCTTTTTTCAACGAATCGATACTTGTGATTTTATAATTCGCAACAGCATAGAAGTACATTTTTTCACCTGCTTGCTGAAACCCGGTAAAAACATAATCGCCCTGCTGGCTGATATCCCATTGCCTCACTTTTTCATTAGACATGGACAGATCGGCAATTAATTTTTTGTGCTTACCAGGCTTAAAAGTGTATTTATGAAATGCGCAACGCAGGGTTGAAGTTAATTCGGCATTAACACCGTAACGCTCCAAATACACCTGGTAATAACCCGGATGAGCCGTTTCATTACTATGGCTAAAAGGTGTTTTATAATCGTCGGCAGTAAAGGTACCGGTAGCAGGCAACAACGGAATATTACATAAATTCCAATGCCCTTTACTGGTGTGGCTGAAGCCATAGATAACGGTATCCTCATACTGATAACCCGATCCGCTATGAAATTTGGTAACAGGGGTTAACTGAACCATGGCGTTCGGAAGCGAAGCCCCCGGAAACACTTCGGCTCCCCAGGCCCTGTGTGTAGGCACATATCCAAGGTCCTTTGCATCCCATAGGGTAGCTGTGCCCAATAATGGGTTAACATAATCAACGGGCAATTTTTGCGCATTTACATGGTTTATTAGCAGCGATAGTAAAACGATGGAGAGAATCTTCTTCATTATAATTGATTTAAAGACGTATTTTAAATCCTGTTATTTTATTAAATTAAAAATGCAGCTGCCGTTTTTAGGCTGACAGCCGCATTGGTTGGCATTGTGCCGTTTATTTATTGATGATTAGGTTGCCTTTTATTTATTTAACTGTATCTGGTAACTAAAAGTCGCCGGTTTCGCATAAGGGCGGAATTGCTCCAATGGCCTTGGACCACAACCATTTGAACCTACACCCAATGTTTCATGACTGATCACCAGTACAGTTCCTTTACTTTTTGGGAGGTCGATCTTATATTCAACCGGCTCCATCTCCTCATCGCTGTATGGCAATGCCGAAACCTGCATTAGCGATGTATCTGCTTTAACTGTTAAACCCAAACCTTTGGCTGAGGTTAAATTTGCCCAACGTACATCTTCATGGTTACCGCAATCCATTGGCTTTTCATAAGGTGTCATTTGCTGCGCGATACTGCTTGAGTAATGTGCCACATCAGATCCTTGTTTACGGTCGGGATAGTTCTCCATCGGGCCACGGCCCAGGTAATCAAACTGATCAAGTTCTTTGTTCAGGAACATACGCACGCCAATACGGGCAAGCACGAGCGAAGGGTCGCTGAAACTTACATTATTTTCGGCGTTGATAACCCCTTTGGCGTATACCGTATAAACCACCTGGTGATGTACAGTAAAGCCCTGCCTGCCTGTTCCGGTTAAACTTACTTTAATTTCTACCACACTTTTTGAAACCTGTGTGCTTTTCACATCTTCGGCAACCCAGTTAAGATTTTTCAGTCCTTTCCTGTCCCATTCTTCGTAAGCCCACATGTCATCTTTCTGGTGAGGTGCGCGCCACAGGTGCAGCATAGGGCCGCCATTGTCTCTCAATACATCTTCGCCATTTTTAACCATTTTAGTAAAAGTACCTTTTGTTTTATCAAAAGTTAAGCTAAAATTAGCGCCTGTTACTTTAATAATACCTGTTGAATCACTAAGCGTTAGGTTACCGCCTCCGGTATTGTCAACTTTAACAGGTTTTGGAGTAGAAAGGTCGAATTGCTGTTCAGCAACCTCATAACCTTTTTTCGCCCAGATCTGATCTGCACCTAAGTCAAATGAAATTCTTAGGAAGTACTCCGCACCAGGTTTTGGCTTAATGCTGAAAGGTACTTTTATATCCTTCTCTTCGCCGGGATTGATCAGGCCAACGTTTAAATTCCCTGATGAGATATTGGTACCGTTTTCACTCAAATCCCATTTAGCGGTAAGGCCATCCAGATTGATAAACTGGTAGCGGTTTTTAATAGTGAAGGTCTTATTTTGCAGATCCTTTGCTTTGATAGTGATCCATTGGTAAGCATGTTTCAATTCAGGATAATGCGGTTTAGGCGATCTATCAGAAAACACAACCCCTTTATGGATAAAGTAGCGATCGTTAGGGTATTCGCCAAAGCCACCGCCATAAGCGGTTATGTGATGATTAGGGTCGCGATCGTTATAAATACCCTGATCCTGCCATTCCCATATAGCGCCGCCTAATAATTGCGGGTATTTATCAAACAGATCGTTATAAATATCAACCGAACCCATCGAATTGAACATCGCGTGCGCATATTCGCATAGATAGAATGGTTTGGTTAGCGTGGCATCATTGGCATGCCTTACCAGGTTATCCACATCGGTATACATTTCGCTATCCATATCAGCCGGATTGCCGGTTCCTATACCAAAGCCCTGGTAATGTGTCGGCCTTGTGGTGTCGATAGATTTAATGGTACTTAATATCGCCCTGAAATTAGAGCCACCGCTACCGCACTCGTTACCCAACGACCATATAATAACCGATGGATGGTTCTTGAAATTCTCCACGTTTGCCACGTTACGTTCAATAAGCGCGGCTTTTATACGTGGTTCTTCATTAAATTCATCCCATGAACCATGGCACTCCAGGTTAGCCTCAGCAACCAGGTAAATACCGTACTCATCGCACAACTCATACCATATTGGGTCATCCGAGTAATGGCAGGTACGTACATGGTTACAGTTAGCTTGTTTAATTAAGGTAATATCACGGATCATCTGCTCCTCGGTGATGGCGTGGCCATCATCGGGCCAGTTTTCATGGCGGTTCACTCCTTTTAGTTTGATAGGCACACCGTTCACTGTAAATATGCGGCCCTTGATCTCTATCTGCCTGAAACCTGTACGTGACGATTCGGTTTCCACTTTCTGGCTGCCATCATTTATGTTTAATACGGTTGTATATAATTTCGGCGTTTCCGCGGTCCATTTTTCAGGGTTGTTTACCGGGATATCTACATTCAGGGTTACCTCTTCACCCGGCTGTAAGGCAGGGATATCTTTTTTAGCTACTGCGCCTGTTACAGCAACATTGCCATTATACAGCGTAACTTCCAGTTGTTGTGCTTTTACCGGTTTATCGCTGTAGTTTTTAATTTTTGTGGCGACTAACAGATCGGCATTATGGAAATCTTTATCAAAAGTGGTTTTGATAAAGTAATCCCTGATATGTTCCTGCGGCGAACTCCATAGGGTCACGTTCCTGAATATCCCGCTCAGGCGGTACATATCCTGATCCTCCAGATAGCTGCCTACGGTAAAGCGGTAAACTTCAGTAGCAATAATGTTATTGCCGGGTTTTACATATTTAGTGATATCAAACTCAGCAGCATTGCGGCTATTAACGCTGTAACCAACTTTTTTACCGTTTATCCACAGGAAAAAGCCTGCATCAACACCATCAAAGGTTACAAATATGCGTCGGCCATCCCAATCGGCAGGTACTTCAAAGTTACGGCGGTAGCTGCCTACCGGGTTACGTTCCTGGTAAGCGGTATAATTTACCGGGGGCGTACTCATTACGCGCGGAAAATCCTTTTTAAATATATAGGTAAAATTACTGTAATAAGGCGTACCATAGCCTTCTACCTGCCAGCATGATGGCACCTTAATATCGCGCCAGCCGGAAACATCGTAATCTGTTTTATAAAAATTAACCGGGCGCTTCTGCGGCCAGTCAACCCAGTGGAATTTCCAAAGCCCGTTTAAACTCCGGCTAAATGATGAAGCATGGCGGTTTGCTACCAATGCTTCTTTTAACGAGGCATAGGGCATTAAAGTAGCGTGATCGGCTTCCTTGTTAATGCCTATACACTCAGGGTCTTCTATTTCTTTTGGAACAGATGCGGTATCGGCTTTTGAGAACAGGTGATTTTCTGATAACTGCTGGCCTTTACTTATTTTGCAGTTAAAAACAAAAATAAAGATCAACAGAATACCTGCAATTTCTTTTTTAATTAGGGCTTTACTCATAAATGGTTATTACACTTAGGTTGATTATGGATTTATATTTAATTAATGTTGCAAAGAACTATAAATTTCGGGTCTACAATTTGTCGTGATATACATATTTATTGGCATAGTGTACTTAAGTAGCAAATACAATTACTCAACACCATTTTTTATTACCTGATTTAATTTTTCAAAACAAAAAAAAGCGGCTCCGATACATTCTTTTTAAATGGGCCAATGTTAAAAAAAGCATTGCCAATAAGCAAATCGGGTTTGCCATCACCATTAATATCCCCTTCGGCCATGGTAACAGCACGTTCAAATCTCGTTCCCGCAGGCAAGGCATAAGGTTTAAAATTTAGTCCGCCCAAATTTTTCAGGTAAACAAAGCCTTCTTCGGGTTGCCTGGCATCAGTAAAAAGACTAACGGTTGCTATATCAATATTACCATCCCCGTCAAAATCGCGCGCAATAGCTTTATAGCAGCCATTTATAGGGTAAAAATATTTTTGTAAATAATTCCCGTGCCTGTCATTTATAAAAACATACACACCATGATAGGGTTTCATAACTAATGTGGCATCGCCGTTATCTCCGCAGGTATAAATAATATCCTTAAAGCCGTCATGGTTAATATCAACCATTTCAAAAGAAGATGAACCATATGCAGGAGGAAATCTTAACACACGTTTTTGTGTAAAACCGCCTTTTCCGTTATTTATAAAATGATAAATTCCTTCTTCTCCTTGTGCAAATAACACCCACAGATCGGGCGCATTCTTATCTCGGTCGAAATCAACGCAGGCTGAAATAGTTCCCGGCATGCCCCTGAGTATGTGTTTTATAAAACTGCCATTACCTTTATTTTCCATCCAGCACAGTTCGCCATTTATATTTCCAAATTCACAGAGAATGTAATCTGTAAGCTGATCGTTATTGAGATCAGCCGCCAGAACAGATACCGGACGGGCCAGGCCCGAAAAAACAGGCTTTGTACTGATATACATTTTACCTGCACCGCTTATTGTTAATTCGTTTATAGTACCGAATTTATCGCTGGTTGCGCCAAGTTCCCTGCCAATTATACAAATCATGGTTTTGCCCTGATCAAATAAGATATCTGTAACCGGCCCTGCTGTTTTTACAGAATCCATCACCTTAAACTTATTAGTAAGCAGGTATAATTCCTTTTTCAACCCGTTGGCTACAAATATCCGGGCAGGTTTAACGGTACTGTCAATCCTTACCATGCAACCCAAAACCTTACCGCCGTTAAAACTTTTTGGGGCCGGCAGCAAAGAAAAAAAAGGCATTTTCCGTTCAATTTCAACAGTACGGTTTTGAACCGGCAATTGTATTGGCGCAGTATTCATATAGTAATCAATAATATCCCGCCATTGTTCATGAGTAAGAACAGGTTTAGTTGGAATATATATATCCGGCGCTTTTACAGCATCGGTATAAACTTCACCCTGATGTTCCTTTATACCCAATCGCAAACCCATCTGCGGAAATACATTTTTCCATCTTGCCCGGTCAAGCAACGCGGGCTCGGGCAGCATATGACAGGTGGCGCAATGGCTTTGTGCAAGCATTTTGCCCTGATTAATATTTTCCATTGTGGGCACACCGTAATCAGTAACAGGTGTGTTATTACTTTCATCTGCTATATTGATAAAAGGATGTAAAAACAGGGTAAATACGATTATGCCTATCGCTATTACCGCGACTATCATGATAATTACTTTAATTGAAAAGTGTTTCTTTTCTATTTTGGGCTCACGCTTTTGTTTAGCCATATTTGGATTATCTTGATATTATCATACTTTTTCGCGGACCACTACGAAGATTTATTGCATTTCCTGAGCACCCAATTCCCCACCTTATTACCTTGTTTAAGGCCATTGTTGATCGCGTCCATAAAATGGATCCCGCCCCAGAACCTTGATATGGCAGCTTCCTGTGCTGCCTGCTTAAAAGAACTGAATTTTCGTGGAGGGATACCAAAATCATGCTCCACATTGTCGGTATAGGCAAAGTTATCTCCGAAATAATAGGTAAGAATAACCGCCGAGGTAGCTGATACCACCGAGTGGCCGCTGATATATTCAGGAAATGGCGGAGTTTGCAGCAATGGTTTCCAGTTGGGATCGATATATTGCCGGATGGCTGTTTCGGGGCGGATGCGGTTGGTACGGTATTTATCCTCCCAGCAACAGATGAAACAATCCAGCAGGCCGATGGCTTCAACTGTATTTACTTGCATGGTTTTTATAAAGCTGGCCTTTGTTTTTTCGCAGGCGATGTTGGCGATCCCCATCCAGTGCGCGCCCGGCGAGATCTTTTTTAAACCGATCAGCATGTGCCCGTCATTCTGCACCGCAAAAGGGTTGCAATCCCAAAAGTTTGCAATGTTCTTTTCTTCCTGAGTGAGCCCTTTGCCGCTTTTGGCATAGCTTAACAGCAGGTATTTATAAAAGGCCGAATGCTTATCGGTGGAGAACGGAATGGGCGCATCTGGCACAAACTGTGCCGCCGAGTCCAGCGTCAGTGGCCGAACCGTATTGAAATAAGGTTCAACCGGCGACATGTACGATGGCGGGGTCGGGTCCCAGCTACCAGGTGTGCCTGCCGGGGTGTAACGCCGGTAATTGCTTATCCGGTTATATTTATCCGCCTTTGTATAAGCTAATATTTTTTTGCTGATGAACGCTGCGTAGCTTTGCGAACTATCTATCGTTTGCTGATCAAAGCCAAGGGATTTGCAGGAATCGATAAAATTTTGCTCATTCTTTGCCATTAGGGTACTACCCGAAGGCTGTAGCTTTTCAGCGGTTTTATACATAGCCAGTATGGCGCTGAACTGATAATTATAGCCGCTTATTTGTTTGGGTTTATTGATAACCGGGTATTGGTTAAGCTTACCCCGCATACTTTCCACCTGTTTGTCATTCTCTGCTATCACCTCGTAGCCCGATAAACAAGTGTAGGCAAAGAACCTTGTCGCCAAGGGCGGATTGGTCACATCATGAAGCATAATGGCGCTCATCTGGTGAATAACGTTGCCTACGTCTTTATTAGTTAGCGTATTGTTATTATTGTTTTTGCTACAACCACTTGTTAGTAAGATCAGCCCTAAGCCTATGATAACGCTATATGTATTTTTCATTTAATTCTTAGTTCTCTTTGTAAGCCAGCACTCCCTTACCATTAATGCCTAATAGCAGCGTATTATCAATATTGATTGCACTTCTTACATCGCCCTTTAGCTTAAAGCCCGATTGCAATTGCGGCACATAAGTAAAATTGCCCTTTCCATCGCCTTTTAGCAGCAAACCATAATTGGCATCATACCTTCCAAAATGGATCCGCGCCTGGTTCATATTGCCGCAAAGCAGCAGGTCGTCCTTGCCATCGTGGTCATAATCCAGCGTGGTTATGGTAAATACCGGGGCATATTGTGCCTGTAGTGGTAATTTCACTTCGTGTAATTTCCCCTGTGCGTTGCTAATAAATGCAGTAGTAGATAGTGTATTTGCCGACAAATATTTTACGCCTTTCATTTCCTCTGCTGTAAATACCTGACTGATGGTTGCATCCGCGTAGCTTTTATAATCCGGGAAACGTGCCCGCATCATGCTGATCTGGTCGAGCAGTTCATCACGGGTTACGCAGGGGTAGCTTTTATGCTGGATGTAAAAACACAATATCGGGTCAACCGAACCATTATCATCAAAGTCCTTGTAATACATTTCCGCCGGTTCGGTATCTGATGCTTTACACTGGGAGTTGAGTCCCAGGTTACCAACAATCAGGTCGGGGTGGCCGTCATGGTTAATATCGCTTACCTGCAGGCAGTTCCACCAGCCGGCATATTTTTTATCAAAATATTTAGCCGTTTGGTTTGTGAGTTTGCCGTTATTGTTTTCTAAAACGGTTATGGGCATCCACTCGCCTACTATTACCAGATCGGGCTTTTTATCACCATTCATATCTACCCAGGCAGCATCGGTTACCATACCTATATGTTTTAAGGCCGGGTTGTAGTTATTCGTTTGGTCGGTAAAGTGTCCCTTGCCATCGTTTATCAGGATATAGCTTTCCGGCGTTTCGGGGTAACGGCCCGGTATTACCCTACCGCCAACAAACAGATCCAGCCTGCCGTCTCCGTTAATGTCTGCTGCTTTTACGCAGCCTTTGCTGCTCAGCATTTTAGGTAAAGCATCTTTTGACCTGGTAAAATTACCTTTGCCATCGTTGATATACAGCCTGTCCTGTAACAGCGGGTCATCAGGCATATAATCGCCATACCCACCGGAGGCCACATACAGGTCGGGTTTGCCATCTCCATTGGCATCAAAAAACATGGCTGCCGCATCGGTACTTTTTATGTCGGCCTCAAAGGCGGGTTCGTTCTTTAGCGTAAAGCCACCATTCTTTTGCTGGATATATAAACTACCGGCTTTGCCATTTTCGCCGCCTATGTAGATATCTTCCAGCCCATCGCCGTTCACATTACCCTTTATCATGCATGGGCTCGAAAAAGACAGCGGATTTACCAGTAATGGCTGGCGCTTAAAGTCATTGATTGTATTTATGGTTTCGTGGTAATTTACCGGAGATTTAGTTTCAGCAAATAATGGCTTTATGACTGTTGTTTTTAATTCTTTATCGGCCGCGTCATTTTCATTCAGTGTGATTAACTGGTCGCCTTTTATGTTTTGCAGCAGCTGGGTTTTGCCGCGCTGCCAGATGATCCTTAATGAATCGATCTTTTTATCCTTGCCTAAACCAAAATGCAGTACAGGCGATACGCTGGATTCATAACCACGTGCAGGCATTTGCTCCAGGTACTGATGTTTATTGCCTGTGTAGATGATCACCTTAGCCCCTATTCCCTGGGTATTTTTATCGGCTCCTTTCAGGTTAATGGATAGGTAATGGTTCCCGTTTTGTGTAGTGGCCCGGTTTTGATAAATAAAGGCCGGTTTGTTGATATTATTTACTACCAGGTCAAGGTTGCCGTCATTATCCAGATCAGCATAGGCTGCTCCATTACTGTTGGAGGGCTGAGTGATACCCCAGTCGGCGCTGGTATTAGTAAAGGTAAGATTGCCGTTATTCCTGAAGAAATAGCTTTCTACATCCGAGGATGGCATCTGGTTTACAAGCCTTAAAAGATCCTGGCGCATTACCTGCCTGTTCTGCAGGTTATCCCCCATAAATTTCAGGAAATCCATATTGGTATAATCACGCGTATAACCATTACTTACAAACAGGTCCTTCCAGCCATCGTTATCATAATCAGCAAACAGTGGCGCCCAACTCCAGTCGGTGTTCGAGATCCCGGCCTGCTGTCCTATCTCGCTGAATGTATTGTTACCGTTATTAACATGCAGCATATTGCGCATGTACTGGTAATAGAAACCTACCCGTAAGTTGAGATTAAAGGCTTCATAATTATCAGACCCAAACAAAATTTTTTGTCTTTTATTATCTTCCGGTAACATATCTAAAGTGTAGATGTCGGGTATAAGGTCATTATTAATATCTGCCACATCATTACCCATGGAGTAAAAAGAAGTATGCCCTATTTGCTTTGCCAATTCATCAGTAAACGAGCCATGTCCATTATTGATGTACAATCTGTCGGGTACATTGTAATCATTGGAGATATAAATATCCGGCCAGCCATCTCCGTTTATATCGGCTATGCCGGCAGCCAAACCATAGGATAACGTGGTGTTAATAATACCCGCCTGTTTTGTTACTTCCTGAAACTTCCCATTATCGTTTCTAAATAACCTAATCCCTGCTTCATTATCGTTTTTACTCATCAGATCACTAATGGTAATATCATCCACAATACTTAAACGCTGAGGGCTATGATTTACCAGCAGCAGATCCAGGTCGCCATCCCTGTCATAATCAAAAAAATAGGCTTGCGTACTGTATGATGAGAAATTGAGGCCATATGCTGCGGCCATTTCTTTAAAAATGGGAACACCGTTGCTGTCATTACCCTGGTTAACAAACAACTGATCGACCCGTTTAGTAGGCCCTAAATGCCCTGAGTAACATACAAAAATATCCAGCTTACCGTCGCCATTAATATCTACCAGCGTCACCCCTGTTTTCCAGGGACCAGGCCTGCCTGCTACACTCGCCGTTGCGGTTACATCAGTAAACTGCATATGCCCCTTATTCAGGTAAAGCTTGTTATCTGTCATATTACCGGTAAAATAGATATCCTGCAGCCCATCGCCGTTCAGGTCTCCCACGGCAACGCCACCACCATTATAAAAATATTGGTACATAAGCACGTTGGTGTTAAGCCCCTCGGTTAATGTATTACTAAAACCGACATGCGTTTGCTCTTGACTTAATAATTTAAACAGTGTTGGCCTGGCACTATTGTCCAACTTCGCAGACTCGTGATGGCATCCGCACAGCAGTATGCCCAAAACACAAATTGATAGCAGGCGAAAAATCCGCTTACCATTGCCATGTAAAATCATTGTGGATAAACTAGTTAGGGGGACAGACATAATTTTTAATTAATTAAGCAGGCATAAACGACTTTATTTAAAGGTAAAAAAGTCACAACCCCATGAGACGGGGTTGTGACACATTAACCAATTAGTACCCGGAATTCCGGGGAAATCTTATATCCTATTTATATCCAGGATTTTGAACAAGCGGCGTTTTATGAGACTGGATTACCGTTAATGGTATCGGCAGCCAGTTCATATACTCTGAAAATGAGTTATTACAAGAAACCACCTTGGCATATGTTAAATTAGTGGTATGCGGAACGGCATCATTTGGTGTTATTTTCATACCATAATCAGGGTTTGTTAATACTGCCGGTCCTTTTGTAGTTATATCCCATCGCCGTATATCATACCAGCGTTTGTCTTCAAAAGCTAACTCAATACGTCGTTCACGCCAAATATTAGTCCGCATATCCGCCTGTGATAAACCAGCCGGAAGGTTTGGCAGAGCAGCCCTGGTTCTTACCTGGTTAACGGCATCATATACACTCTGATCCGGGCCTACGGCTTCATTTTGCGCCTCGGCGTAGCTTAATAAAATTTCGGCATAACGGAAGTAATTGTAATTCGAGGTACTATTGCGAAGGTTCAAACTTGTTTGCCCGTTAATAGATTCATCAAGCGTTTTTTTGCCATTATAACCTGTATTGGAGATATCGCTTACTGATCCAAGGTCGATCTGGTTATTCCCGCCGATCCTTGATTCCCAGGTATCACCCTGCCATTCAGAGCCATCATAAACAATGGATTCGTAAAACCTTAACTCGCGGTGAACATAAGGGTGCTGAGGGTCATAACCCGAAGTTGGGTCTGTAATGGGCTTGCCATTATCCATTTCATAATCATCTACCAGGTTTTGGGTTGGTGCCAGGTTTCCCCAGGCCTGCTCACCACCGTGAACAATAACAGGGCCCAACAATCCTTCTCTTCCATGGCCGTTGCTTGGCAGCGCATAGGCTCTGGCAAAAATAGTTTCCGAATTCCAATTATTTGCCGCAAGGAACTGAGCCTGGTAATCGCTAAATAAGGAATACTGTTTTAAATTGATTATCTGAAGGTTAGTAGCCGCGGCGGCAGCCCATTTTGATACGTCGTTAGTAGTATTTGACAAAGGACTGGCTGCAAACAGCTGCACCCACCCTTTTAACGCTAACGCGGCACCACTTGTAGCCCTTCCCAAATCGCTTGATGAAACTGTTGCAGTTAATGCAGCTGCAGCCGCATCGCAATCTGCCACAATAAACGCCAGGGTTTCATCGGCGCTGCTGCGTGGAATGTCAATATCGCTACCGTCCAAACTGTTCAGCGGAATTTTAATGATCGGCACCCCACCATAATTGGTATAAAGGATAGAATAAAAGAACGCGCGAAGAAATGTTACTTCCGCTACCCTTTGTGTATACCAGGCTGTAGTATAATTACTTTTATTCAATGCCGCCTGCTGCAGGAAAACATTACATTTCCTTATCCGGCCATATTCAGTTCCCCAGTCAAATTCATTGGCGGGCCCGCCAGGCACATTGCTGGGGTTGATGCCGTTAGAACGTACGGTTGCATAACCCGTCATCCATTGCGCGCCCACAAAATCATTATCGGTATACTGGTCAAGTATCTGGTCCTCGTTATTAATATTCGGCAAGTTGCCGTAAATATCATTGAGGAATAAGTCGGCATTTTGCTGGGAACTAAAGGTTACCTGGTTGTTTAATATCCCCTTTGAGGGCACGTTTAAAAAGCCATCCTTTTTACAGGCGCCCATACTCGTAATCAGCAAGGCAAATAAAAGGATCCGGCCGTTTTTTAAATATCTGTTTTTCATCTTTTTATCTTTTTTTAAAATGCTGCGTTCACACCTATTGAAATCACTCTCTGCTCGAAATAATTTTCATTACTGCCGCTCTCATCCGGATCTATCGTTTCCTTGGTGGATGGCAGCCAGGTAAATAAATTCTGACCGGCCACATATATCCGTAGCGATTTTATAGCATTGCCGGTTAATTTATGAGGTAAAGTATAGCCTAATTCAAAACTCTTTAGACGGATATACGCCGTATTCCTGATAAACCAGGAAGAACTCTGTGTATTATTGCTGGTAGGCGTTTCTGCTAATCTTGGATATAAGGCATTGGTATGTGTAGGTGTCCAATGATCGTCAAAAACTAATTGAGTTGCTGAACCAGATGATTGAAATGGATATGCAAAATAATTACCTATCTGCAGATCACTGTTACCTGATCCCTGGAACAAAACATCCAGATCGAAATTTTTATAGGTAAGGTGCGGATTAAATCCCCAAATAATTTCAGGAATGCTTGGATGACCTATAGCAGTTTGGTCGTTTCCATTGATTATCCCGTCGTGGTTAATGTCGGCATATTGAATATCGCCAGGGCGGACGGTACCGAACTGGGGCACAGGAATTCCGGGTTTAAGTACGGGGTTTGCAACATTCGGATCAACGAAATCAGCATCTGTGAAATAGCCCAATGCCTTCAAACCGAATTGCGTATTCAATGGGCGGCCTTCTCTTCTTGTGTTCGGGTTGTTATATTCACCCGGTGATTCGAAATCCTGAAGTAATTTATTTCTTGCGAAAGTAAATGTACCTTTTATATCCAGTCTCAGGTCATTTGAAAACTGTTTGAAGGATGTAAGCGTTAAGTCGATACCGTGGTTTTGCATACTACCTCCGTTTACCTGCCCAAGGCCTACACCGTATTCTGCAGGTAAAGCGCCATTAGGGGTAACCAGCATGTTAGATCTGTTATCCAAAAAGTAATCAACCTCGAAACCAAGAATACCTTTCCATAAAGATCCTTCAAGTGCGATATCTGTCTTTTTAGATTTTTCCCAGGTGATATTTGGGTTACCCTGCAGGTTTTCGTAAATACCTTGAGTAGCCGCGCCGCCTATAACGCCGCCGCCGCCCAGGTTATATTGGTTCAAATAATTATAACCGCCACTGCTTGGGTAAGCTCCTGATTCGCCCCATGATCCCCTTAATTTCAGGTTATCAATCCAGGTGAAGTTATCTTTAATAAATGATTCCTGTGAAATACGCCAGTTACCTGAAAACGCGGGAAAGAAACCGAACCTGTGACCGGGGCCAAACAGGTAGCTACCGTCATAACGGCCCGCACCTTCCAACGAATATTTTTTATCGTAGGTATAATCCAGGCGGTAAACGTAACCAATTTGTTTCTGGCCCGATGATGAGCCGCTATTGGTTTCATCTGTAGGCAGCGGACCGCCAAAGTTCAGTTCATCAATATTTACGTTGTAGTTTATTCTTGAAGCCGAAAATGTTTCATAATTAACATTTTTATCTTCCACAACCAATACACCGCTAATATCACTTTTGCCAAAAGACCCGGCATAGTTTAAATAACCCTGGTAGGTAAGGGTAATATTTTGTGAAGTTTCTTCTGTAAACCTGGCTTTAGAACTTCCCTGAATATTTGAAGTATAAGTAATAGGTTGGCCATTAGCAGATGAAGAAGGAACCGCATTATAAAATGGAATTGGTGTATTGTATGCCCTATCGAAAGAGGTTTGATTGCCTGTGTTCAGCGGGTCGGGGCCGTCATCGTAACTAATAGCGCCTTTTATACTTAAGCCTTTTACCGGAAGCTGCTGCTCGATAAATAACTGGCTGTACAACGCTGTATTTTGATTGAGCGCATAACCGCTATGGTATATCTCGCCGATTAATGACTGGCCTATATAACCAGACCAAAGACCATTACTGTAATAAATTGGCGTAGTAGGTGCCTGCCGCATAGCCTGATCAATAATAGAACTGGCACCAACTCCGGGAAAGTGGTCATCCTCAACGTAACTATTTACAGATAAGCCAACAGTTGTTGATTTGGTGGCCTTTGCGGTAAGATTTAAAGTACCGTTATATTTATTAAGAAAAGTAGTACTCCACATCCCATCCTGATGCGTATAACCGATAGCCGCAAAGTATTTAATATCGTCGTTACCACCTGATAAAGTGATGTTATCATAATTTATTAAACGATTAGGCTTAATGATCTGCTGCAGCGGGTGCCCGTCAGAATAAATATCAGGCTCAGAGTGATTCTTGTACAATTCAAGCTGGGCAGGCGTTGCAAAAACATTAGGATCAAAGTCATTTGCAGCCGCTTCGTTACGCATAAGCGCATAATCATAAGAACCAACAAATTGCGGCAATTTGGTAGGGTTTTGAAAACCCACATATCCATCAAACGTTAATACAGGTTTTCCGGCCTTACCTTGTTTTGTAGTGATAAGGATAACCCCATTGGCACCGGCAACACCATATGGAGCAACAGCTGCCGCATCTTTTAATATTGAAATAGTAGCAATACTATTAGGATCCAGGCGGCTGAAATCGCGAGGAACACCATCAACTATAGTAAGCGGATTTGTACTTCCGGTAGACCCTACACCACGGATCAAAATGCCTGATCCGTCGAAGCCAGGCTCCCCGCTGCCCTGGGTTGCAATAATACCGGAGGCCCGGCCCACCAGTGAGTTGGTTAGATTTACAACCGGCTTTTGGGCGATATCGCCGGCAGCGATAGTTGATACTGCGGCAGTAAGAGAAGTTTTCTTTTGACTTCCGTATCCTACTACTACCACTTCACCAAGGTTTTTATCAGCCACCTGCATTTGAATATTCAGGTTCTTTTTTCCTTCTACAGAAGTTTCCGTTGTGCTATATCCTATAGCAGAAAACACCAGTGTAGCGTCATCAGCCACGGTAATTACAAAATTACCGGTGCCATCGGTTATGGTACCCTGGCCTGTACCCTTAATGGTTACTGATATACCGGGTATGCCCTCTCCGCTTGCGCGGTCGGTAACTTTTCCTTTAACAGTAATGGTTGCTTTGCCTGTATTCCTGGATACCGCGTGCAGGCTGTTTTTTGAAAAGCCATCTAAAGTACCGGCGAACCCAGGCCCTGAAACGCATAGCAGGAAAAGTGTGCCCAGATAAATTCGTGGATTTTTAACAATAAGAAGATTTTTAAGTAAAGTCTTTTTCATAATTGAGCTTTTAATTAAACTTAATGAGAGCGTGGTTTGAATTGGTACATTGGTTAGTGGGTTTTAATTTCATTAGCATCTTACGGGGTTATGGGTTTTAATATTTGGATCATCGCTATGCCCGGCTTTTAAAAAACTACACGTATGAATGACAGTTAATAAAAGAGATTATGCCTTATCCGTTAATTGGTTGATGCAAATAACTTGTTTAATTAAGCTGGCAGGTTGCCAAATCATGCATATTTTTTGACACGATGTGCATATTATTATAGCTAAATAATATTATTAGCACTTATTCTTAAATAAGATGGGATAAATGATAAGTGGTTAACAGGAAGTAATAAAAACAAAATTCCGGCGCGGGAATGCACCGGAATTTTGTTTTTATATCATACGGTTTGCTAATGCTATTGCAGTTTCCAGCGTTGATTGGTACCGCCGTTCCAGCCCCATTCAATGAGTTTATAACCATTGGTTGAGTTGCTCGAATTATCCAGCGCACCGCTTGTAGCCTGGCTCCAGATCTTATACGTACCATCCGATTGCAGATCAACCCACCAGCGCTGGTTGTTTGCCCGTGTTGGCGTCCATTGATCCAGCTGTGTTCCGTTAGTCGCGTTACCGCCCGGTACATCTAAAGCCAGCCAGCTTTGCTCGCTGACGATATTCCATGAACTATCCTCGTTTTGAGTAAAGTTCCATTGTTGGTTCTGCCCGTTATTTAAGGCCCATTGTATAATGCCTGCACCATTAGTGCTTGACCCGCCATTATCAACAGCAATTCCGTTTTGGGCACTCACAATATAATGCATACCTGCAATATTATCAGGCTGCGCGCCCGGCGTAAACTGCAGCCAGGCAACAGCGCTGGCAAATTTACTGGTAGCAAGCGTATTATCGCTTGGGGTTTGCTCGTTCCAGCCGTTCCAGGTAATGTTATAATCAGTACGGCGGTTGGCCCATATAGCATTGGCATTTTGCTGCATCCATGAGTAATAAGTGCTCCACATGCGGTTATCACGCACAAAATGACCTAAACCACGGGCAAATTCATCACCCCAGGTATTCAGGTAGCCCGCATCATTGGTAATAATTCCGTCGGTTGTCATGTTATTCTTTACATAATCAATTGATCTTTTGGCATCATTGTAATAATTTACATTACCGGTTATCTGGTACAAATAATTGGCATAATCAACAAAAGTTCCCTGGTTATAAACCGCCGAACCTGTGTTAACCACGTTACTTTCATTAATACCTGTATAAACCTGGCCTGTGCTTGAATTATAGATATGATTCCATACCCAGCTATAGATCTGTACAGCATCATTTAAATAAGTTGGGTTGAGCGTGCTTTGATAAATAAGGCAGGCCACTTTACCCAAACTGATGTTTGATAACGCTTCTTTATCAATGGTTTGGCCAGCAGGTGTCATATTAGGCTGTTGCTCCCATATTCCTCCGCCATTATACTGTGTATCCCAGCCGCGCGAAAAGGCAAAATTGAAACCATATTCGGCCTGGGTAAGAAAATTGCTATTGCCGGTCATTTGGTAACCGCGGATCAATGCCAGAGAGAACCAGCCGATATCATCGTTCCAACCATCCCAACTCCATGGCGGTGGGGTATTTGCCAGCCAGGTAGTCAGCAAATTATTGATCAGTGTTTTGGTAGCAGGGTCGCCGGTACGCTCGTAATCATCTTCAGCTACAAGTATGTCAAGTGATGCTACCCACGTACCATCGGCAGTACTGCTGCTGATAGATTGCTTATAATACGTTTGCCCGCCCGAATTCACCAGGAAGGCGCTGTTGTAGCCACTAAAGGCAGCGTCTGCATTGCCGGGGCTCACAACATTAGTGTTATGTACGCCTGCTTTGCTGGCGGCTGTTGTTGGCTGGCCACCGGTTTGCGCTTCCTCTGTTTTTTTACAGCCCGACAGCATTACCGCTGCCGCTACCATACATCCCGTTGAGATCCTTAATACGTTACTTTTGGTTAGATACTTCTTTTTCATAAATTTTCATTTAGGTTTAAAAATTGGTTATATAAGTGAAATGGTCAGGCAACATGCAGGTACTATCTTGTTGATGATAGCACTCATTAAATTCAGTTTATATTAAAAGGCAGATGGTTGTTTATAATTAGCCGGGCTGCTTTTAGCACCAAGGCGAAGCAAAGATGCCTTACTTATTAATTAAGATGTTTGTCAAATCATGCATACTTTTTTACATGATATACATATTGTCATGCAAAATAATTGGCGGTAGCTATATGATTGTCTTGCAGATAACATTGGCCCCGATGCTTTTATATGGATTACCGTGAATTATGGCCGAATTGATGCAGGAAAAGCGCGAACTTTTAAAACACTCAATAAAAAAGATCATATCAGCGATGAACTTATCCGCCAGCAGCCGGATTTGCCCGATCTGGAAAAAGAAAAAATGATGCGGCGTTTCGCTTACGACGAAGAATGAGCCGCTATACATTGATCCGTTAGTGCTTATTGGTATGATTTCCCTTTTATGCTTAATTCTTCACGATCTTGTAAACACTTCCCTTATTATTCCCGGGTCCTGTGTCAGGATTAGTTAAGAAGTATATTTCACCCGCGGGATCTTCTCCAAAGCCGGTTATTTTTAAATTGGCAGGCAGGTTTTGCAAGGTTATTTTGCCCCTATCCCATTTAGTTCCTGTTTTTTGCAGGTAGAAGATGAGCCCTGTCCAATCTGCAAATATGTATTTCCGTTTTAAAACAGTTAATTGCTGCCCGTTATATACATAACCACCAATAACACATACACCTTCTTTGTGGTTATACTCCGTTATCGGCATGGTTATCCCGGTAATATTGCACCCTGTGGCGGGGTTATAGCAATGTGTGCCTTCCACCAGGCGCCAGCCGTAATTAGCACCCTTGTTAACAATATCTACTTCCTCCCACAGATCCTGCCCTACATCTCCGGCAAACAATTGCCCTGTAACCTTATCAAAGGAAAACCTCCATGGGTTACGGAAGCCATAGGCCCATATCTCGGGCTTAACATCCATGCGGCCAACAAAAGGGTTGTCCTTAGGCACAACATATCCCGAGTCGGTATTGATATCCACGCGTAATATTTTGCCAAGTAACACATCCATGCGCTGGCCATTGCCAATATCACCATGCTTATCGCCCTGGCCTCCGCCATCGCCAAACGAGAAGTACAAATAGCCGTCGGGCCCGAATTGCAGGCAAGCGCCATTGTGATTACCATCTGGTTTCTCTTGTGTAAGTATGATGCGCCCGCTATTAGGGTCTATCTGATCTCCGTTTGATGGTAATGTATATTCAGCTATAACATCCTTATGATTTGATCCATTAGAAGAAGGCGCGCTGTAAAACACATAGAACTTTTTATTGGTTTTAAATTGCGGATGAAGCGCAATACTTAACAGGCCGCGCTCTTCATAACCATTATTTACTTTTTTAATAAGCTTGCTGCGCAAGTCGAGCAGCGGTGCATCAATTAATTTACCGTTTCTTATTACCCTGATCTTTCCTTTTTGCTCCAGCACCCATACATCGCCATTCCCCGGAAAGGCCAGGCATGTCGGCGCTTCCAAACTATCAGTGATCTGTTGTGCCTTCAAGGTAATAAGCGCGGGTGCGGCACTTTTTTTAGCTGCCTTTTTTTGAGCGAAGACGTTCGCAGAAATAAAACACAGGATACAAGCCATTGCCCATATAACGGCGGCATATGGCCGGTATGACATCCGTTTTAAAATAGAATTATTATTAAATAGATATTTCATAATTGTTTATGGTTAGTATAATAGGTATGCTGTTATTTTACTGATAAAATATATTTCACCATCTTTTTGGCATCATCAGGCTTTAGATCAGGGTGTGGCGACATGGGTACCTCCCCCCAGTTTCCGCTTCCGCCATCAATAACTTTTTTAGATAGCTGGTCATAATTAGCCTCATTGGCAGGATATTTTGCGGCTATATCCTTAAAAGCCGGGCCTATTAGCTTTATATCAATCTTATGACAGCTAAGGCAATTTGAATTTGCAATCAATGATTTGCCCTGTGCAGTTACACTTGGTACTGCCCTTTTTTTGTGGCTTTTTGAGGTGGTTTTTTTATGCTGTGTTTGGCCCGATGCAGTCTGTAGCAGGCTTACAAGTATCAGGGTAAATAAAACCGGAATAACTTTTGGTGATATATAGTTTAACATGGTATATTTTAGCTATTGATATAATAGCTGGCAGTTACAAAGAAGCCCAATAAATGGCGTTAGGGGGTTGTCAAAACGTGCATATTTATTGGCGTATCGTACATTTTCACGCACTTATTATGACATCCTTACTCAAATTGCGGGATATTTTCCCGGTAAAGCTACCGGGGGAATTTGCCATACATATTAATTGCTGCAGTGATTACACGGGAGAGCAACCACTGCGTCAGCACATAGCATAACCATACTGCCAATAAAAGGCTACTACCTGGTTTAACTATCAATGGCCAAAATCAAACCATAAGGTACCACTGAATGGCTCACCGTCGGTATGGTTTTTCTGCCCTTGTGGCCCCAACGTGTTCGGCGAATTAAATTTAGTACCGATAGGACTGATGGTATTTAAAAAACCTATGCTGCCATTAGGGAAGGCTGGTTCAACGTTATTGTTTTCAAGCGCATCCTTTTCACGTGCGGGGTGCAGCATTTGCAGGTACATGTTTTTATTAGTAGTGTAAATTGTAAACGGCGATTCCTTGTTCTCAATAACTACCCAGTTAACTTCGGCATGGTAACCTTTAAACTCGGGATAACCCCAGGTTTCGCCGGTAATGGAGTTGTTATAATCCTTGTGCCAAACGCCAAACTGCTGCCCCTTCAGCCTGTTCTTCCAAACACGGTATGGGCCGCGGCCAAGCCATTTCATACCTGTAATTTTTTCTTCAGGATAATTGAAGGTGATGCCCGTAAAATCAACATCTCCTTTTTGCGCGTACTGATACTCCAGTTTAACCGGATGGCCGGGGGCAAAAACCCATTTTACATATAACGATCCTGCACCCTGGTAATTAGCCTCCACTATATATTGTCCTTTAAGCGCCTGTTGATTGAATTGCTTTAAATCCAGGTTTACGCCTGCCAAAACAGGGCCACCTGAAAGTGAGATTGTACCTGATGGCTTAACTACCTTTTCAATATATCCTGTTGTCTTATCAAAATAATAGGTAATTCCATCGCAATTAACCAACAGTTCGTTACCTGTTTCATTACCTTTTACTGTACTCTTAACAGGATAAACAGGCAATTTAATCACATCACCCGGTGATTTTATGGCCCAGTTCCAGGTAAATATCTCCCTTTTATCAGGGCCATAGGCGGTTAAATAAAGTGCATCATTTTTTGCCCAGGTTGGCGACAATTTCAAGTGGAGTATTCCTTTTCCGCCGGGCGCTAATTCAAATGGCAAAGGTGCGCCGCTTACGGCTGCCACTGGTTTTGTGCCCTTACTTTGTGATGATGGGAATTTAACCAATTGCCATTTAAATGTGCATTGATTTAGGTTAGTGAATGCATAACGGTTCTCAACGGCAATCTCACCATTAAATGTTTTATCTATAGGCTGCGGATCAATATAAACCGGCGACCAGATCTCTTTTATGGTGTAAAAACTGGCCTCCTTTTCACGGTGCGGCCCCACTATGCCATCAGGGGCATGGTTGCCGTCGGAATCATAAATTCCGTTTTTATCGGTACGGATAACGGCCTCATCTAAAAATGCCCAGATAAAACCTCCCGCGTTATGGGGATATTGCATCATTTGGATCCAAAAATCATCCAGCCCTGCTCCCGCTCCGCCGTCATACAGCCCATGCATAAATTCCGTTGGGAAAAATACATCCTTACCGGTAGCCACCGTTTTTAATATGTAATTATAGTCGGGGTAATGATGATTATCGGCACCGTTAAAGTTTGCCCAGGGGTGTATCACGGTACGCTTTTGCGGATCATATATGGCATAATCATTATCCAGGCCGGTGTTCCAGCCGCCCTCATTGCCATTATCCCAAAAAACAATTGACGGATGATTTACATCGCGCACAACCAATTCCTTAACCAGCTTATGGCCCACAATGGTATCGTACTTTGCCTGCCAGCCGGTTAACTCATCCAGTACATATAAGCCCAGTGAATCGCATACATTCAAAAAATCAGCATCAGGCGGGTAGTGCGACATGCGTACAGCATTCATATTCATTTCCTTTATCAGCCTCACATCCATTACATCAATATTGTGGCTTAATGTTCGCCCGGTTTCGGGCCAAAAGCTATGGCGGTTACACCCCTTCATTATAACCTTTGTTCCGTTTACATAAAACCCGTCATAAACCCGCAGTTCAACCGTGCGGAAACCAAACTTCTGTATAACCTGATGAACAACATGCTGCTTACTTTTTATGGAAACCACCACCTGGTACAGATTGGGGAATTCAGCATTCCATAATAAAGGATTTTTGAATTTACTGGTTAACTCCACATGCCCGGTATCGGCAGGAACTGAAAAGGCTTTGCCAACGTTTACCCCCACTGTGGTTTGCACCTGGGCCTCGATAGTTTCAGCGCCTTTTAAGTATTGCGGATATACATCCATGTGAAAAGTACCGTCTGCTTTCGCATTTATAGCTACCCTGTCAATAAAAGTTTCAGGCACAATTTCAAGGTACACCGGCCTGAAAATCCCGCCGAATACCCAAAAGTCACTATTTCTTCGCTCAGCATCATTTACCGAGGCATTTGCCGATGTTTTATCAACGGTAACCTCCAGTAAATTGGTGCTGTTAAATTTAAGCAGACCAGTAATATCATATTTAAAACGGTAAAAACTACCCTGATGTACAGGCCCTGCCAGCTTACCATTGATCATTACCCTGGTATCTGTCATGGAGCCCTCAAAAACAATGAATACCTTTTTGCCCTGCCAGCTATCAGCAAAAAATTCATGCCTATAAAGCCCCTGTTCGTTGCCTTTTACCTTATCGTGCCCATAGTTATAAGTACCAAAGCCCTGCAGTTCCCAATTTGAGGGCACGGGTATCTTTGTCCATTTGCCGCTGTTCCGCCCGCCGGTGCAATAAAAATCCCATTGCGCGGTATGATCCTTATCCGTGCCAGACAGGTATTTAATTATGGTTCCCTGCGAAAACGCATTACAATAAACCAAAACGAATAACAGTTGCAGCAATACTTTTTTCATAAACAGCTATCGGTATTTTATAAGTATATTCTATTTAAAAATTGGTTCGCAGGCTTATGCCAAATGTACGCGGATTGCCCAGATGTGCGGCACCGAAATCATAAGCATAATCTACATATTTTTTATTGGCCATATTACTTCCCCAAACAAAAACATCAAAATGTTTGGTTGATACGCCTGCCCCGGCGTTAAATAAGTTATACCCCTTTTGCTCAAGGGTGTTTGCCAGATCGAAATACTGATCGCCAATATAACGCCAGTCGCCATGTGCTACTAAGTTGATCTGCTTTGCTTTGTTAAGCGCATAGGTGTACTGCAAGGCCAGCATTGAGGTTACATCGGGCGTAAACACCTGGTGATTGCCATCTAAATTTACCGCATTGCCATTTTCGGGTATGTTTAAGCTATTATAACGGGCATGGGTAAACCCAAGGTTATAATTAAACTCAAGGCCGTTTACAGGGGTTACAGCAAGTTCCATTTCGGCACCTGCGCTATGTAACCGCCCTGCATTTTTAGTTACGGTAATGGCATCGGGTAAAATTAAAGTGGGCACCTGCGCATCAGTAACCAGCGTATAAAATGCAACTACATTAAGGCTGATGCGCTTATCGCAAAAAGTATTTTTTGTACCCGCTTCATAATTGTTACTATACTCGGGTTTGTAGGCATACAGTGGTGGTTGTGTCGGATCAGACCCCAACTCACTTATGCCGCCCGCACGGAAACCACGACTGTAGGATGCATACAGGTTATTATCAGCTGTAAGGTGCCATGCTATGCTCAGTTTTGGGGTAAGGGCCCTAAAAGTAGCTGTTGATGAGGTATCAGAACGTGTTGTTATAGCAGGCGCTCCGTCGGCCTGGAAAGCGCCGTTAATAAATTGCTTTTTATGTTCATAGTCGTACCGCAAGCCGGCAGTTAGTTCAACCCGGGGAGAAATGCTGTAGGTTGCCTGTCCGTAAAATGCAATGCCGTAACTGGTACTTGTATTTATATTGATACTGGTAAAATTTGAAACGGGTGACCCAACATCGGCCGCATCCTTACCAAAGTGAGTACCCTGTTTTGTAGGGCTGCTGTTATAAAAACCATAAGCACCGGCTGTCCACTTAAGTGGCGATGACGATGAGGCCGGTGAACTGAACCGAAATTCCTGGATACCTGTTTTAACTGTATTCCAGTTACCTTCGTAATTATTAATTATTGATACCCCGTCAATCGGCGAAAAGTCACCATCTATTGGGTTGGTATAATACCGGGTATTTTCCTGGTATGACGATTGGGAGGTGAAATTAAAATCACTGCACGTATAGTTTGCCACCAGCGAAGCATTAAATATGTTATCGATCATGGTAGTGGTGGCGTTTTGGTCAATAACAAATGGCGTTTTAAAAGCTTGCTCGATACTTGGCGCTAAAGTAAACGCACCGTTGTTCCTGTCGATATCGTTTTTAACATTCAGCGTAAATGACAGCGTTGATGTAGCCAGGTATTTTAAATAATAATTGCCTAAAAAATAGTGCTGCTTATCAAATTTAGTGTTGTTATATGAATTGGTATAATATCCGCCGAAAGTGGAGAACAAACCCGCCGCGCCTAAAAAAAGCTTATCCTTTATTAACGGCGTACGCAAACCCAGGCTGTAACGCTGCAGGCCATAATTACCAAAATCAACACCGGCGAAACCTGTTGTTTCATTAGTTGGCTGTTTGGTGATGATATTTATTACGCCCCCGGTAGCATTTCGCCCATATAAGGTACCTTGCGGGCCGCGCAGCACTTCAATACGCTCAACATCAAACAACTGGGCTATATAGGTATCGAGCCCAAACTGGTTAACGCCATCAATATAGGTTGCCACAGCAGGATCATACGATGTAGTGGTGATACCCCGTATAGAGGTGACATTACGGTCGTCACCTGCATTTGCTGCATATAAGTTGGGGATAATGGCGGTAAGGTCTTGGGTGTTCCAAACCTTATAGTCATCAACCTGCCGGGCCGATAACGTGGATATGCTTATGGGCACTTGCTGCGCGGCTTCATCTCTTTTTTGGGCCGATACGATTACCTCACTTAGCTGGCTTGCCGATGCAGCCAGTTGTAAATTAAAAGTGGCCGATGAAGCAGTAATACTTATAGATTTTGTTAAAGCCGCATACCCTACCGCGCTAACGGCTATCTCATACTTACCGGCAGGTACGCTTGCAAAGGTAAACATGCCATTATTATTTGCTGATGTACTAAAGTTGGTATTTAAAAGATATACAGATGCCGACGCGATGCCCCGGCCATTTTTATCCAGTATTGTACCCTTAATGTTTATGAGTGCTTGCGCATGAGTAGATATGTATAAGAATGTTAACAGCGATATTAAAATTGCTTTTTTAGTCATATATAGAAAACAAGAGGGGATTATAATATTAACCGTGTTATTATTGGCATGAACAGCTTATAAACAAATGCAGAAATATGAGACAGCACTAGTAAACAAGAGTTAGTTCAATGCATAAATCAGGTTGATGATAAATAATTTGATTTTAGTACAAAGAAGCTGAATAAACGTGCCTGGGCTATTGTTAAATTGTACATATTTTTTGACACAGCATACATTTCACCAACCTGTATATTAAAATACTAAAGGCCCCCTAATAGCATCAGGAGACCTTTTTGTAGTTCAGGACAGTAAAATTACCGGCTCCAAACATTGATCTGGTTTAGGTCAGAACGCGTTTAGTTCAGCTATTTGCGTGTATGACGCATTGTAGGCTGAATTAATAATTACCTGGAAATACCTGGCCTGCTGGAAGCCGTTAGGCAGGAATACCTTTTGCAGATCCTGGTTATTTTGTAAATTAAATGATCCGGCATCGGTCCAGTTAACATTATCTGTGCTCACCATTACATCAACAGCATTCGGCTTGCCGGCCCCATCTGATTGCCTGCCAACAAATGATAATCCGTGTATGGTTTCCACCTGGCCCATGTCAATGGTTAAGTAATGCGGTGGCCCCGGCGAAGCACCCTGCCACTGTGTATGCCAATAAGTTGCCGTATTGCCATCAAGCGCAAAAATAGCGCGGCCATTATTGGGGCCCTCACCATTGGCCTCCTGAGATGAAAATGCGATCACCTGCCAGTTTGTACGGTCATAATTCTGATAATCATTAAAGTTGGGCTGTGCCTTAATCAAATAATAGGTGGTTCTGAGATTCTCGTTCACCTTAACCGATGTATTTAAAATACTAACCGGTAAAATGTAAGTGATCAGCGCGTTCATAGCGCCGGGGCCATTTGTTTTAAATGATATACTCAATGGCGGGGTGCTCAGCTTTCCCTTAGGGATTACCGAACTCATTGCCGAAAGCGTATAGCTGCCATCAGGCAGCATAGGATAGCTTGTTTTATTTGCCATATTAAAACTATCTGCCAGGGCCTTATTAACTACAAAGTTAATGGCGATATCACTCGTAGGGTAATCCTGCCCGCCAAAATTAGCACCATAGGTTGCTGTTTGAATGCTATCTGTAATAAGCAAAGTTTCACTAACTGGGCCATTAACAGCCTCGGGCATATAAACCCTGTTGTAACTAGCTACCGGCTGATAAGGCAGTTCCACCTTATCCTTACAATTGAAGGAAAGGGTACATGCAAGCAGCAGGAGGGCAATTAGTATTATATCTAATATTATCTTCTTCATGATTTTCTTTTAAATATGATCTTATTAATATTTACCAGCCAGGGTTTTGAACAATCAGCTTTGACCTATCCATATCATATTGGCTGATAGGGAACCAGTAGGATGCTGGTGCACGAAACAGGTGATTACTAGCTATTACCCTGGTATAAAATGAATTATCATCCTTATTAATATCCATTCCGTACATATTCCCCATTACCTGCGGAGCGATCTTCCATCTTCTGATATCAAACCACCTATGTTCCTCAAAAGCAAGTTCAACCCTGCGTTCCTGCCAGATCCTTGTACGGGCATCGCCCTGGCTAACCGGCGGCGGAACATCGTTTGCAGCTGTTCCATATTCCGGAATGCCTGCCCTGTCTCTTATCAGGTTAATGTATTTTAGTATATCCGCATTGCCGGGATCATACTCATTAAGTGCCTCAGCATAATTCAGATATACTTCCGCAAGCCTGAACAGGCATTCGGGCCTTACCTGCTGCGCCCCGGTGCCACCTGATCCGGCATTGGTTTGTGTGCCTACGTTCTTTCGTACCAGGTAGCCTGTTTTGGTCCAATCTGTAGGCTGGCCATTTTTGCCGTTTGGCCCGCTTGCAAAAAATGAGATAGGTGCCGGGGCTGACATTTTTCCACCTTCAAAAACGCTGTTATTATAGGTTACCGATGCATAAAAGCGCGGTTCGCGGTTCATATACATGTTTGATACCTGTACACCGTTCACATTTGTAAAACCCGTTTCGGAGTAAAGAGGCGATTCATGTATCTGCCTTCCATCGCTCATAAAATAGGCATCAACCTGTTGCTGTGTTACACCTACACCATTCCAGCCGCCTGCCTGGCGGGGCATTGAATTTACATCAGCGGTTGGCAGTGTGTTATCCTTACGTACAAAGATCTGTTCCGAATTCCAGGCAACGAAAAATATACCGTTATAGGATTTTAAAGGGTCGCCGCTGGGATCAGTGTATAGTGAATACAGGTTAAGATCAATAACCGCCTTTGCAGCATCTGCAGCCTTTTTCCACTTAGTTTGGTCATATACCTGGTTAATCATTTGCTTACTATCCTGGCTTTTAAAGCCCGAAAAATCGGTATTGCCATTATAAAGCGGGCTGGCTGCATAAAGTAGTAGGCGCGCTTTAACAGCCAGGGCCATGCCTTTGGTGGCGCGGCCATATTCCACATCGCTTTCCTGTCCGTTGTTTGTGGACACCAGCGGCAATACAGCAGCTGCCTTATCCAGTTCGCTGCTTACATAATTTACGCAATCATCATATGAACTGCGCGGCAGCTGCATTGCATCGGCGGTAGCATCAGCAGGAATCTCGGTTTCACCTACCAATACAACCGGGCCATACTGTCGCATCAATAAAAAATAATAATATGCGCGTAAAAAACGGGCCTCGGCTTTATACTGATCAATTAATTGCTGACCGTTTAACGCGAGAATTTCAGCGTTACCATCTATGTGGTTCATAAAATAAGTAGCAGATCTTATTCCCTGGTAATAATATTGCCAGCGGTCGAAAATGGCGTTACCAGCACTTATATTACCAATATTAAGGTCGTAAATGGTATATTTAGACCAGGTGATATCTACTTCGTCAGCATTACCGAGCCATGGGTTAACATTCTCCTGCTCAGCTTCATCATCAATATAATTGTAAACATTGGCCAGATATTGCTCCGAAGGCCCTTTTTTCTGAAACACCTGTTCAATGGTTATACGATCGTCAGGTACCTGATCAAGATATTTTTTACACCCGGCTCCAAAAAGCATTGATGCAGCTAAGAACAATAAAGTGCAATGAGTTATTTTACTTTTCATTTTAGTTTATTTTTAATGCAATCGATTTATTTAAAAGAACACCTGACCCCCAGGTTGTAAGTTTTTAACAACGGATATTGGGCTCCACGACCATCACCCAGTTCAGGATCCCAAAGCTTGAATCCGCTAAGCGTCCAAAGATTTTCGCCGATAAAATATATGCTAAAGTTGGATATGCCACTCTTTTTAAGCCATTTAGCACCGGCAAAATCATAGCTGAATTCTAAAGTCTGCAAACGCATAAACGCCCCATTCTTTAGCCACCAGGTACTGTTCACATAGTTCATGTTATCATTGCCATAGGTAAGCCTTGGATAAAAAGGATGAGGATTTGTGCTTCCCGGAGTCCACCTGTCGGTTATCTCCGATAACAGGTTACCACGTTCGCCACCCTGGCTAAACGGCTGGAAACCATCACCGCTAAGTGAGATATCCACATCGCTTATGCCCTTAAACCAACCTGCAATTGAAAAACCCTTATAGCGGATTGTTGGGCCGAAACCATAAACCATTTCAGGAATGCTGCCGTAGCCGATCGGGCCCTCATCATAGCTATCTATCTTACCATCGCCATTTAAATCCTTGTATTTAATATCACCCGCCTTGTTTGTCCCGGTTTGATAGGGGCTGTTAGCTACATCGGCATCGCTTTGGAATAGCCCTAAGGCGGTATAGCCAAACCGCTGGCCTACTTTACGGCCAATACGCTGCTGCCATGGGTAAGGCCATGGGGCATTTGCATCATTAATAACTATTGCCTTGTTCCAGGTAAAATTACCTTTGAAATCCAGATTCCAGTCGGTGCTGAGTTGCTTATTGTATTCAATAGTAGCGTCTACCCCCCGGTTGTGGATCTCCCCCAAGTTGGCATAGGGCAATGAAAGTATACCTACGTAAGTAGGAACATCGCCACGCTGGGCGTATATACCGGTACGGATCTCCTGGAAAACATCTGCCGTTACAGAAAAACTGTTTTTAAACATTTTCAGGTCGAAACCCAGGTTTTGTTTCTTCGCTTTTTCCCAGGTTACGTCTACTGCATAATCGCCTATATCAAGGCCCGTAATAGTTTGATTAGTGCCATTAGCGCCGTAAGAGTAATTACCATTATTGTTTGATGTATTACCGGCACCTACGGTAGAGATGTATGCAAAACGGCGGCCGCCAATATTGCTGTTACCAACAACACCGTATGAGTATCTGAATTTCAGAAAATCAACCGTACTGGTAAGTGGTTTAAAAAAAGGCTCGTCGGAAATTACCCAGCCGCCGCCAAATGAAGGGAAGAAGCCATAGCGATGATCGGGTGCAAATGTTTCGGACCCATTATACCCGAAGTTAGCTTCGGCCAGGTAGCGCTTATCCCAATCATAAGTTACACGGCCTGCCAAACCAAGGTAGCGGTATGGAATGGAACTTATAAAATCATTTGCAAAAGCATCTACTTTGTCCGACTGGTTGAATAATACCAATCCGCTCACATTATTTTTGCCAAAGCTATTAGCGTAATTTAAAGCCGCCTCATCATAAAACTGGCGGGTGCCCCCGTTTGAACGGTTATAGCCCAGAAAACTGGTACCGATGGATGTTTCTTCGGTAATCAGCTTACCTGTATCATCACGGCCGGTTGCCAGGTAGCCATCAACAGTTTTGGTTCGGCTAATGGTATGGGCATTATAATTATCAAACGAAAACATACCGGTAATAGACAGGCCCTTTAATATAGCGCCCAGATCCTGTGTTACCCTGATATTACTCCATAACTGGCTGCGAAACTCGGTTACATAACCGCTTTGGGTTAGCAGGTTATAAGGGTTTAGCACATCGCCGGTAAGTATTTGCGAATGCTGGCCATTAGAATATATGGGCGGAATAACTATGGGCGGAAGCAGGTATGCCGAACCCCAGATAGCATCAACAGAATTACCGGGATAGTTGCCGTTACTGATCCATCCCGAAGCACCAAACTCCACCTTGGTGGTTTTGGTAACCTTTAATGTTAAGTTTGATGTAAAGTTATAACGGTTAAAGCTGATGGATGAATTATAACTTGCAAGCTGGTCGGTTTTATACAAACCGAGTTCATCATAATAGCCCAGGGATAAGTAATATTGTGCGTTTTCCGAGCCACCATTTGCATTTACCCGCGCGCGACGGTTTTGCCCGAATTTATTAAACAATACCTTAAACCAATCAACATTAGGATCGAGATCAGGGTCGGATCCGTTGGCTGTTTTGTTTATACGATCCTGTGTATATTTAGGACTTGGATCGGTAGGGTTACTGTTATGGTAAGCCTCATTTGCCATTTCCATGTAAGTTACACCATCAGCAAATTGCGGTATACGGGTAAACTGCGTGAGGCCCTCATCATATTGGAAATTGATAGTTGGCTTACCAACACGGCCCTTTTTGGTTTGGATAAGAATTACCCCATTTGCACCGCGAACACCGTAAACCGCTGTAGCCGAAGCATCCTTAAGTACACTAAAGCTTGCTATATCCTCAGGGTCGACCTGCGAAAAATCCCTTTCAACGCCATCTACCAATACCAGCGGCGAACTGTTGGTAAATGTAGAGATACCGCGGATATAGATATCAGCATTATCATAACCGGGTTGGCCGCTGCGTTGCACACCAATAATACCCGCCACCTTTCCCGCTATCATATCGGTAAGATTTGCAACAGGTTGCTTAAGATCTTCGGCATTAATGGTACTTATGGCACCAATTAAACTCACCTTTTTCTGTTGGCCGTAGCCCACAACCACCACATCATTTAAGCCTGCCGTAGTTTCAGCAAGGGTAATATTAATTATTGTTCGGTTATTTATTGGAACCGCCTGCGGGCTGTAACCTACAAAACTAAACACAAGTGTTCCCCTGCTATCCGGCAGTTTAATAATATAGGTCCCATCCTTTTTAGTGGAGGTGGTTACGTTTCCATCCTTAAGTCTTATAGTGACTTCGGAAATAGGTTGCCCCTTTACATCCAGCACCTTACCTGTAACCACAATGGGTGGCAATGGCGTATTATTATCAATACCCGGCACATCGGGTATTACTTTTTTCTTTACCACTATAAGATTATTTTGTATAATCTTATAACTCAGCGGCTGCTGATCAAAGCAATCATCCAGCACCTGTTTCAGTGGTTCATTTACCGCACTGATACTAATAGGCCGGGCCTCCTTCAGCAGCGCGTTTTCATAAACAAACTGTATACCGTTTTGCTTATGCAGTGTTTTAAAAACTTCAAGCAAGGAGGCATTTTTTAGCTTAATAGTAACATTTTGAGAATAGGTTGCCGCACTCACGTTCATTAACACGGCCACCATTATAACAAACGTTAATTTCATTATCCTCAATAGTTTAAAATGGGCATGAGCATTCCACCTGCATGGAAATGCATTAAAAATTCTATACATTTGAATAAGGTTAGTAATAATTGGTTTCTACAAATAATTGATTATTAAGCCCTTTTTTGCCAATAAGGCATCCAGCCGGGGGCATTGCAACTGCTCCCGGTATTTTTTTAAAGGACTATAATTAGTGAGGGGGTAGTAAAATTAATCCATCACAATAACCCTCCTTCCTTCAATTTTAAAGTGAACTGAACCGGTTTCCTCAAGCGCTTCAAGCACAACCCGGATATCCTGAGATCGTGATATTGTTCCGCCAAAACTGTTTGAATTAATGTTATCCTTAAAAAAAACATCAACGTTATACCACCTGGATATACTTTTCATAATATCATGCAGTGGCACATTATCAAAAATAAAATAGCCGTCCTTCCATGCTACTACATCTGCAGTATTTACGGGTTTAACAACAAAGTTAGGGCTGTCGGCAGCAAACGAGCCTTGCTGCCCGGGTATGAGCAAAGCCTTACCTGTTGGCGATTCCAGCTTAACGGAGCCTTCAAGCAATGTTATCTTTTCAACATCCTCGTCGTGGTAAGCCATCACATTAAAATGTGTGCCCAATACCTTTATATCCATACCGTTAACACATACTTTGAAGGGCATATGCTTATTTTTCGCGACCTCGAAATAGGCCTCTCCTGATAATACAACCCGCCGTTCAGTACCTGCAAAAGCAACCGGGTATTTTAAACTGCTCGCGGAATTGAGCCAAATCTTTGTACCATCAGACAGTACAGTTTGAAACACCCCACCCCGCGGAACACTCAGCTGATTACTATCGGGATGCGTATTGTTTTGATGATTACCTGTTGAGGTATAGGCAAGTACGCTATCACTAATTTTATTAACACTTGCACCTGCCGATTTGGCAATAACACCATTAGCTTTATTACTGATCACGATTGATGCTCCGTTAGCTAAAGTGAGATATGCCAGGTTGAGCCCGGGTTTTATCGATCCCTTTTTATTTATTGACAGATCACTACCCTGTTTTTGCCAATGGAACCAATGTTGCAGGGATATAAGACCAGCGATTGTAATAAAAATTAAAATTATTGCTGCATATTTTAACCATGCGCGTTTTAGCGATACTGGTTTAAAAACATTGTTGGTATTTATGCCGGTTTCTGTGTTAATACGGTTGCGTATCGATTTTTCAATACGCTGTTTATCCCCTAAAATATCTTCCCATTCATCATCCAATAATTTTATTTCATCAAAATAACTGTCCAAAAGCTTCCTCTCTTCCTCGGTACATTTGCCCGAGAGAAACTTTTCATAAAGCGTATTGAAATCCTGCCTTGACATAATTGGGTTTATACTACTATAGTACCCTAATTCACCTAAAATTCACATACTTTTTTTTGAATATCTTTCAATGTTTTCTCTTGTATTTTAGAACTGTTTTTCTTACATTTAAGAACCAATTTAAATGCTTAATAATTACTCAACCGATATTGAATTATGGCTTGCCGTCCGTATGGATGACCAGTCTGCATTTAATATACTTTTTGATAAATATTGGGTAAAGCTTTACAAAACAGCATTTTACAACAACGGAAACGAAGAAGAAAGCGCTGAAATAGTTAACGATATTTTTGTCAGTATCTGGAATCGACGTAAAGAATTGGAGATTGTTTCGTTCCCTGCATTTATGCAAACATCGGTACGATTTCAAATCTGTAAAAGGCGTAAAACGGCAAAGCTAAAGTTGGTTTATGTCGGAGACCTGCCATCCGAAAATCAATCACAATTTAATGAGGGCGAGAGCAGGGTTTCAGAGCAGGAACTTACTGCCGAGATCCATGAATATTTGTATCAATTACCAAAAAGGTGCCAGGAAATATTTAAGCTTAGCCGCATAGATTGTTTATCGAACCAACAAATAGCCGACAGGCTTAACATTTCAAAAAGATCTGTTGAAAACCAGTTATCTGTTGCGGTAAAACATCTGAAATCGTGCTTAAAGCACGCAATGGCTCTTGTTAGTTTATTTTTTCTTATTCAAAAATAGGACATTCCGCTTTAAACAGGATCTCAATACAGAATAAACCGGCAATTACCGGCTTTTTTGAACATCACCCCTGGTAACACCATTCTCCCCGAAGGCATCTATGGCAAACCAATAGTTTTGATCCTTATTTAAACTGCGGATAGTTAAGCTGGTATCGCTATAAACCTGGTACACCCGGTTCAGTTTATCTTTTTGAATACCAAATCTGATGTTATAGCCCATGGCATTGGCCTGTTTTTTCCACAATAGTTCAACATTCCGCGGATCGGCGGCATCCCTTATCGCCGTAAATGAACTTATCTTTGCCGGTCTTTTACCTGTACCTGCTCCAAAAACTCTAAATCCTGAAATGGCGAAGGTGCCATCAGGTACGCGATAATTGATGACCTTTAGATACCGAGCCTTTACCGGATTTTTAAACACGTGGTACTGATGTGTCAGATCCTGCTCATTGGTGGTTTCATCTGCCAATACTTTCCAGTTTTTTTTATCGGTTGAACAGGTTAAGAGATATTGCTGCGCCAACACGCCGTCACGGCCAAAAAGCTGTGTGTTATTTTCTGCAAAATTAAGCTGCACCGCTCTTATTATTGATACTGAGCCCAAATCAATACTCAGATATTCGCCCTTATTACCAGTTTTGGCGCTCCAATAATCACGTATATTTTCATCAAACGCAAGTGTAACAGGCTGCCCATCCAAACTTGATGATGCCTGCGCCGGTTTTTTATACGACAATAGCATCCAACCGGGAAAAAGTTCGCTAACATCTCTGATCTTATGATCGGGCATGATCATCGGGTAGTCGCCAAATTCGGTATGGGCAATCAAATTATCATTTTCATCAAATGTTACAGGGAATAAGCCCAGTCTGCGTTCAAATATGTGCTTTACAGAAATTGTCATGGTGGCTATATGCCAATAGTTTCCATATTTATCAGCAAATGTTGCGGCATGGCCTGCGCCATCAATAAAGCCTTCAGGCTTAGATGAGAATGGACTGGATGGGGCGTAAGTGAACGGGCCCAGCGGGTTATTGGAAACATAATACCCATCGGCATAGCTTTTATACTGGGTGCCGGGTGCCGAATATTGATAATAGTATTTGCCATTGTGCCTGGTAACCCAGGGAGCTTCCGTCCATGGATTATCAGTTTGCGTATTATAATCGCCCGGTCTTTCCCAGCCATGCATTGCCGGATCGCCCTTCAGCACATTTACCGGTTCGCCTATCGGGTTAAGTTTATTGTTCACATCCAGTTCCACCGCATGCAGATATTCGTTATTAGTGCAGCATAGTACAGGTATACTTTACCGTCTGTATCCTGAAAAAGATCGGGATCGCCTATAGCTAATGGAAATGCATTATTGTACACTTGCCATTTTCTGCTTAACGGGTCGTTTGTTTTATAAATAATATGGCTGTTTAAGGGTAGATAGTATAACGAGCCGTTGATTACGGTAACTGCCGGCGCATCCTTTTCGAATGGTAAATCCTTAGTGGTGATAAAGTTCCATTTAAGCAGATCCTTTGAATACCAATAGCCCCCGGATGCAGTCGCAAATAAATAATACATATCCTTATACAATACAATTACCGGATCGGCAGCTGTGCGGCGCGATGGTTTATCCAAAGCAAACCGGTAACTTATATTTAACGGATTACAAAAAGTTTGTTGGCCCTTTACCGTTGTTGATATTAGCAGAACTACTATAAATACAAGAGATGATAAGGTAAATGTGCTTTTTTTCATATAATCAGAAATATCCGGCATCAATCTAAAGTGCCCCCGCCTATTTTGTATATTTTTTAACGAAACCAGTACTAGTAGACTTACTTTTTTCATGCTGAATTAGTTGACATATGGGTTTAAAACCTTTTGCCATTTATCATAACCGCTGGCATTTAAATGGATATAATCAGATTGAAAAAGACTGGAATCTGGCAGGTTTGTACCTGGTTTATAAATAACAGCGTTCATATCAATATAAACACTGTGCGGCTTATTTTGTAAATAGGCCTTTATCAGCACATTGGCCTGGTTAACACCATCAGCATATTGCGCCCTGGCTATCCCCTGCTTTATCGACATAAAATAAATATCCGCAGATGGCAGCTTTTGGCGGATAAGCGACCAGAGTTTGTCAAAAGCATTAGCCACAACTTGCGGGGATTTGCCCGACGCGATATCGTTTTCACCGGCATATATAAATATTTTGCGGGGATGGTATGGGAAAAGTATATATGGGGTATAATAATCAGCCAGTTGCCCAAGTTCACAACCACCAACTCCGCGCCTTATAATAGGCTTATCCGCATATCTTTTCTCCAGATCGGTCCACTTTCTAATAGATGAACTGCCGATGAATAATATCCCGTTCTTTGAAGGAAAATGCAGGCTATCCTGATGCCTGAACGCCCGTATTTCATTAGCAAACGGAAAATCCTGCTGTGCAAACAGGGGAATAGAAAAGGCTAAACTTAAAAAAAGTAAAAATAATTTGGCTTTCATTAATTGGAATTGGTTGTATGCATCTACCTTTTATTAGCAGATGCATCACAAATAACCTCTTTTATTACCACACAAATTTGCCAATCCATACATTTTTTTTGTCAAAAAATGCATATTGAAATCATTTCTTACTATTAAGCCCAGTTAAATTTTTATTCAGGGCCGTATTTATGGCTTTTACAGCAAGCGGTTCCATTACTTTGTAACCGGCAAGGCTGGGGTGTACGCCATCTTTCGAGAAGTTAACCGGTAAGCCTTTCCGTTCATCAGCCATCGCTGTAAAATAATCAAGATAAGTTATCTTATTTTTATCGACATAGGCTTTCAGTAATTCATTAAGGGCTGCTACCTGCGGTACCGGGTCAATAGCGGGGCGCCACGGTAAGGCAAAGGCCGGTAATACCGATGAAATAACTACCTTAATATGGTTGGCCTTTG